>Ga0268280_1000011_pt1 | contig 207691 bp, 232 predicted proteins | sample saktaG_9_FD_190139 | JGI IMG/M metagenome (GOLD analysis project Ga0268280, IMG submission 190139) | Saline water microbial communities from Sakinaw Lake, British Columbia, Canada - sak_2011_5_24_40m | ecosystem: Environmental > Aquatic > Non-marine Saline and Alkaline > Saline ...
ATTGTGGAGATGGAATTATTAATCAAGGCGAAACATGTTCTTCCTGTGTAGCTGATGTAGGTGCATGTCCTCCTGGAAGTAGCGGAGGCGGAGGAAGCGGAGGTGGAGGTGGAGGAGCTGGTGGAAGCTTTGCTAAGTCTGAAGCTACATTCGAATTAGTAAGAGGAGATAATCAATACTTTGATTTGGTTTTAGAAAATAAGTTAGCTAATCCAAAGAAAGACATTACTATAACCATTAAAGGAAATAATTCACAGTATGTTATTCCAGAACCAGCTACTATCTCTTATTTGGATGCAAATAGTAAGGAAACTATTAAGTTCAAGATTAATGCTCCTTCCTATTTCTCTTCTGGTAAGTATTTACTTGAGATTACATTTAGTGGAGCTATTCAAGGAAATACTTCAACTAAATTCACAGAAGTAAAATATGTAACATTAACTATTTTAGAAATGCCAAGAAAAGAAGCAGACGGATATGTTAATTCTTCTTTAGAAATATTGGCTAAAATGAATTCATCTGGATTTATGTTGGATGAAGTAAATGCACTATTAGCTTCAATGAATTCAAATTATGAAAGTTTAAACTTTAATAGTTTGAAAGAAGGAGCTGCTAAGATAGAAGAGATCTATACTGCAGCAACTGAGTATATTAAATTACATGATGAATTAAATAATTCAATGATGGAAGCAGAAACCAATGGTGTGACTACTTCTGAAACAAAGAAGTTATTCTATTTGGCAGAAATATTATTTAATCGTGGAGATTATGTTGCAGCATATGCAAAGTTGAAAGAAGCTAAGACTAGTTTTTTATTAGAAACAAAGGGCGAATTCAAGATACTTTATGCTATTAAGAATAATCCAGTACAATCTCTGGCAATATTATTATCTATTAGTGCTGTGGGTATTGGTTCTGGATATTTCTTAAGATTAAGATTATTGAAACGAAAAATAAAGATGCTTGCTGAAGAAGAAGGATTACTATTGCAATTAATGAGAGTAGTGCAGAGAGATTGTTTTGAAAGCAATAAAATGTCCATGGAAGAATATGGTGAAGCAATGTATCAGTATGAGGCTAGGTTGAGTGTAGTTATTCAAGACAAAGTAAAGACAGAAACAGTTATCGCAAATCTTATGAGAATTGGTGGAACGAAGAAAGCTTTGAGTCAAGAAAGAGATAGATTGACTATCTTAGTTAAACAAACTCAAGAGGATTATTTGAATAGAGGAAAGTTAGATACTAGAATTTATGAGAATATGTTGAAGACCTATTCTTCAAGATTGGGTAAGATAGAAGAGGAACTAGTGTTTATTGAAGCTCAGGAACAGATTAGGCAGGTTAGTAGTTTATGGAAAAGAATACTTGGGTAGCTAATCATAGGTCTAGCATTTTTTCTAATTGCAATATCTTCCCATGGGAACAATATTCTTTTCTAATTTTATAGGGTGTATATTGGTTTTGTTTTTGTAGCGTAGTTTTCTTTTTATTTAATGAATAAAAATGATTTAGTATCGCTTTGTGATGAAGGTAGGAATCATGATTCTTTACCCGAAAGGGCTTTGTTAGATTCTGAAAGGAATTTTGCGCAGTTTGTTGTTATAGGTGCATATTCAAAGAGATTTTCATTTGATGAAGAGTCAGATAAAAAAGAATCTTATCTTTTAGTTCTAGATAAATGGATTAAGAGGGGTTATGCAAGGGATTTTTCAGATATTTGGAAGAGTGTTAGAACTTATCCAGAGATTCTTACTGAATTAGGTTTTATTTTTGTAAATTTTAGTGAAGAGTGATTATTTATCCGCAAGTTCTAGCATTATTATTGCTACAATTCCTAACAGAATTCCGGTTATTTCTAATCCGGAAAGTTTTTCATGGAAATAAAAATAGCTAAATACCAGAAGGCTAATTACATTAATTAATATGAAAATTACGGATGCAACTGCGATATTTTTGTATTTAAAACTAAAAGCTAAAAAGTTCATGCCAGCTAAATAGACAACCATTCCTATTAAATAGATATAAGGCTTGTTTGTAATTACCCACTCTTTCATGAATAAGTCTCCTGCGGTAACTATTAATCCGCCTATTGCGAGAAGTATTACGGGTATAAGGTTCATAGAAGATATTTGTTTTGGAGATATTTAAATTTACTCAATTAAAACGCCTTGGACAATTCCTTCTTGAGAAGGCCTGTTTGTAATTCTTGCTTTTCCTAAATCTGTGTCAACAATAGCACTTTTTACAAGAATATTTTGTCTAGCTAAGAAACGATTAGAAGGTGTTTCAATTACGTTTTTGATTTTTACTTTTTTTGCTTTTCCGTTTTTAATAACGTTAATAAAATTTTGAGATAAAGAAACTGTTTTTCTTGTTCCGCCAAGTCCTCTTTGGATTTTTATTTTTTTCTCACCAAGTTTTACAACTCGTACGTGTCCTACTTGAGAATATTTCTTCTTTTTCATCTTCTTGTGGTACTTTCCACCAGAGATTTTTCTTCCACGATTTACCATATCTTAAGGTGGGAAAATTCGGTTTATAAACGTTATGATTTCACTGACCTCTTCTTTTATGGAGTATAGATATCTTTAAAAATACAATTTATTCTTTCAGTTTATGGTTAACGGAATCGAACGACCTTTGGACTTGTTAAATAGTTCTAAGGGTAAGGAGATCATAGTGCAGCTTAAGAGCGGCAAGCAACTTGTTGGCACTCTGTTAGCATTTGACATCCACATTAATGTGGTAATTGACAATGCTAAAGAGATGGACAACGGCCAGATGGTAAAGAGTTATGGCTTGGCTTTCTTGAGAGGCGACACAATTGTGTTTATATCTCCGTCAAATTTGAAGTAAGCATTTAGCTGATTTGGTTTTTGCTACAGCACAGAATAATTCTTGTGCAATACTTTGCTTAGTTTGGACTTTGTCCATTTGAGTGAATGGGGTGTAGTTTAAATTTAGATAGCTTTTGCTATAATTTTTTTCTTTTTTTATCTTATTGGTAATCTTTATATATCGCTCTTTTTTTGATATTTTATGTTAACTATTCAAGTGATTGCATTAATTATATTCGTTATTACATACCTTTTGGTTATCTTATTTTATAATCAAAAGTCAGGGATTGTTTGGACTTCTGTTTTATTAATTTTATTATTTGGGGTTTTGAATTGGAAACAAGCTCTTACTTCAGTAAATCTTAATGTTATGTTTTTGTATATTGGTATGTTGTTCATTAGTGAATTATTTTTATATTCAAAAATGCCGGATTTTTTAGCTGAGATTTTTGCCTCTAAGGCAAAGAGAGTTGGGGGCGCAATGCTTATTATTTGTGCGGTTACTGGTGTTCTTTCCATATTCTTAGAAAATGTTGCTGTTGTTTTATTGATGGCGCCTATTGCTCTAAGTGTTGCGGCTAAATGTAAAATAAATCCTGTTCCTCTATTTATTGGCATGGCTCTAATTTCTAATTTACAAGGCGCAGCCACTCTCATTGGAGATCCTCCAAGTATGTTATTGGCTGGATTTACTGGCATGAGTTTTAATGATTTCTTTTTTATTGGAGGTAAACCTGGAATATTCTTTGCTGTTCAGCTGGCATTTATCGCCGCATTGGTTGTTTTGTATTTTATATTTAGAAAAGAAAGCAAATTAATGCCTAATCTAGATAAAGAAAAACATATTACTATTATCCCTACTCTTTTTGTAGTATTGTTAATTACTTTGTTAATTATTTCTTCCTCTTTTGAGTCTTCTATTAGCTATTTGAATGGATTAATTTGTTTAACATTAGGAATGGTAGGGTTTATTTGGTATATATTCCACTATAAAAGAGAAGAAAAAATAAAAGCATTTATTACTAAGATGGATTGGGACACTGCTGTTTTTTTAGCAGGTATCTTTATTTTAGTTGAGAGTATTTCTGCTAATGGGTTACTTAAGTATGTTTCTGACTTTATGTTATCTATTGGCAATGGGAGCCCTTTGGTTATCTTTATCATAATTGTTATTTTTTCGGTGTTGCTTAGTGCTTTTGTAGATAATGTTCCTTATTTGTTAGCAATGTTGCCTGTTGTTAAAGTAATTACGGACAATCTTGGTGCAAGCCCGTATTTGTTTTATTTTGGACTTCTAATTGGTGCGAGTATTGGTGGAAATATAACTCCTATTGGTGCTAGTGCAAATATTGTAGCAATGGGTATTATGAAAAAGAAAGGTCACAATGTGAAGTTTATGGAGTTTGTTAGAATTGGTTTAGCTGTTACTCTAGTTGCTGTTTTAGTTGCTTGTTTATTCTTATGGTTTGTATATAACTAATAATTTTTTAAATAGAAACTTTATCTAAATCTTCTGCGACCTTTGTTTCTTTGAAGACTTTTTTAGCTTCTTCTAAGATACTTTTTGGGTTTTCATATCTTTGAGAAAGATGCATCAAGATTAATCTTTTAGATTTAGATTCTTTTGCTAGTTTTGCAGCTTGAGTACTTGTCATATGCTTGTATTCTTCAGCTTGCTGATTTTCCTCTTCCCCGTATGTAGATTCACAGATTAAAAGATCTGAATTTTTAGCAAGGTCTTCTGATTGAGGGTTTGCTTGTGTGTCAATAATGTAGGTTATTTTTCTTTGTTTTTCTGTGTAAATTAGTTTTTTACCTTCTATTTTTTTACCCTCAAATTCGATTGTTTTTCCTTTTGCTAGTTCGCCTATTAATGGTGAATTCTCTGGAATTTTTAATTTTTTTAATTTAGCTTTGTCAATTCTTGATTTTTCTTTTATTGTAAACGAGTAGGCTAAGCATGGACAATCATGGTTCATTTGCATACATTCAACTTTGAATTCTTTTTCATCTAAAATTATTCCTTCATTTCCTTCTTTAATTTCTATTTCATATGAGGCTCCTTTCTTTACGAATAATTTTTGATAAAGTTCCATGAATTGTTTTGTGCCTTTAGGCCCATAAATATATAATTTTCCAGTATAGTTATTTAATGCAAGGGTTTGAAGGATTCCAGGTATTCCGAATACATGATCTCCGTGCCAATGGGATATAAAGATCCTTGTTAGTTTACAAGGGTTGAGATTTGCATATCTAAACTGTCTTTGTGTTCCTTCACCGCAATCAAATAGTAGATTTTCATTTTTATATTGAAGTAAAACTGCTGGATGATTTCTTCTTTTTGTAGGCACAGCTGAGCCCGTTCCTAGGAATGTGATGTTTACTTTTTCTACCATGATAGCTAGGAGAGCCGATAGTTTATAAATTATTTGAATAGGTTTTAATACTCTAAAGCTATTTTTCTTAAATGGACTTTAAAGAAGGGTTGCTGCTGACTGTTTTATACAAGTTGGCTGCAGGCATAATGCGTCTTATTTTTGGAATCGTTCTTCTTTGTTTTGGAGATTTACATCGATTGTTGTTTTTTTTATTTGGCAGGGAGCTTTTAGAGGATCCTCATGATTTTTTATTTAATTTAGCTACTTTGCATATAAAGGATGTTTCCTCTGGGATGGTTATTCTTTTTTCTTATTTTTTAATAATTTATTCTATTTTTGAAATATTCTTTTCAATAGGGCTTTATTTTAGAAAAAGATGGGCTGTAATAGGTTTAGTGTTAATCTTAGGAGTTGGGATTTTGTTTGATTTATTTTTTGTCTCTAAAATTCTAATCCTTTCCAAGTTTGTTGGGGTATTTGTTGATTTAGTAATTGTTTTCTTCTTATTAGACTTATTGATTAAACATCGTAGTTTATTTAAGAAATAGGACTTTTTTGCATGCAATTGTTAAAAAAAGGAGTATTACTCAAATAAACAACTTTTAGGAAACTTTAAATAGCATTTTTTGTCTCATTCAGTTATGCCTGGGTAGCTCAGCCTGGATAGAGCACCTGCCTTCTAAGCAGGGGGTCGCCGGTTCAAATCCGGTCTCGGGCGTATTTATATTGTCCTTATTGAATAGCTTTTTAAATGAAAATGGTTTTGTTTGTTTATGGAGTTAAAGAATCTCGTAGAATCTCAACAATTTACTCCGGATATTATTTTTTCATTGTTTAAAACTGCAGATGAAATGCGTGCGAATCCTAAAAAATTTTCAGAGGTGCTCAAGGGTAAAGTTGTAGCCACTCTTTTCTATGAACCTAGCACAAGAACTCGGCTCAGTTTTGAGTCTGCTACTTTGAAGCTTGGCGGAAGTGTTGTTTCTACGGAGAATGCAAAAGAGTTTTCTTCTTCTGTTAAGGGAGAAAGTATGGAAGATACTGCAAGAGTTATTGCAGGATATGCTGACTGTATTGTTATGCGGCATCATGAAGAGGGCTCAGCAAAAATAGCCGCTGAAAGCGTCCAAATACCCTTTATTAGTGCTGGGGATGGGAAAGGTCAACACCCTACTCAGGCATTGCTGGATTTATATACTATTTATAGGGAAATTGGACGAGTTGACAATATTAAAATTGCATTTGTTGGAGATTTGGCTTCCGGAAGAACAGTAAGGTCTTTGTGTTATCTGCTCGGGAAATTTTCTGGAATTGAACTTGTTTTTATTTCTCCTGAAAATTTAAAGATGCGAGAAGATATTAAAGAATATTTGGTTAGGCATAAAATTTCTTTTAAGGAAGAGGGAGATTTAAATAAGATTTTACCAGAAATAGACATCGTTTATATGACTCGTATTCAGAAGGAAAGAATCTCTTTAGAAGATTATGAGAAGGCTCGTGGTAAATTTGTGATCAATAGGGATAATTTTGACTTAATAAAAAAGACTTCCAGAATAATGCATCCTTTGCCGCATGTTGAAGAAATAGACTTGCCGTTTTCTGTCGAACAGAATGATTTAAGGGTTGCTTATTTTAGGCAGGCAGAGAATGGTCTTTATGCTAGGATGGCGTTGCTGAAAATGTTATTAGGATGTTAATTTTATTTACAAATCTTTAAAAACAGTCTCTTTCTTGTTCTTTCAAGCGGCGGTAGCCAAGCAGTAAGGCAAGAGGCTGCAACCCTCTCATGCGCAGGTGCAACTCCTGCTCGCCGCTTTCTAAAACTTTATAAATTGACTATTTATGTAATTTTATGGTAGATAAGAAAGATAAGAGTTCTGATGAATTCAAAAAGTCTTTGATGGCATTTGTTTCTGACAAGGGTTTTGTGTACGGTCCTAGTCCTGAGATATATGGCGGGATGGCAGGGTTCTATGATTTTGGTCCTGCAGGTAAGACATTAAAAAATAATATTGAAAATTCTATTAGAAAATTATTTAGTAGATTTCAGTTTTTCGAGGTAGAATGTCCAATAGTTACTCCTAAAATTGTCTGGGAAGCTTCAGGACATTTGGGCGGTTTTTCGGATCCTTTGGTTAAATGTACAAAATGTACTTCCATATGGCGAGTTGACAATTTAATTTCAGAGCAATTTGATATAGATGCAGATCCTTTCACAGTTGAACAGTTGAAAGAATTTTTACAAACGAATACTGTGGCGTGTCCTAGTTGTAAAACTAGATTGTCAGATGATGTTAGAAAACATAGTTTAATGCTTAAGACTAATGTGGGTATAGATACTGAAATGTATAATCGTCCTGAAACTGCAACTACTACCTATTTGCCTTTTTTGAATTACGTAAGATTTTTCAGAGATAAACTTCCTTTTGGGATTTTTCAAATTGGCAATGCTTATCGAAATGAGATTTCTCCAAGACAGCATGTTATTCGTGGAAGAGAGTTTACTCAGGCGGAAGCACAGGTATTCTTATTTAAAGAACAGAAGGAAAATTTTGCAAGATTCTCTGAGGTTGAAAACGTTGTTCTTCCCTTTTTGACTGCAAAAAATCAAAAGGATGAAAAAGGAATTGTACGGATGAGTGTCGGTGATGCTATTAAAAATAAAGTTTTGAAAAATCAGGCTTATGCTTGGACTTTAGGAATCACTTATCAATTATTTAGAGAAATTGGGATTGTTGATGAAAATATCCGATTTAAACAACATATGCCTGAGAAGTTGGCTTTTTATGCAGACGATGCTTGGGATTTAGAAGTTAAATTTAATAGTTTTGGCTGGATTGAGTGTTGTGGTTGCCATGATAGGACTGATTATGATTTGACAACACATGGGAAATTTAGTGGAAAAGATTTGTCAGCATTAAATCCAACAACAAATAAAAAAGAGACTCCTCACATTTTGGAAATAGCGATTGGTCCAAATAGATTATTACTTGGCGTTCTTGATAATTTTTATGATAAGAAAGCAGAGGAAGATGGTAAGACTAAGTTACGACTTCCAAGAAAACTTGCTCCTGTAAAAGCAGCTATCTTCCCATTGATGAAGAAACCAGAATTACAGAAAGTGGCAAAAGAAGTTTTTGATAGCTTATCTAACGATTACTTGGTTGTATTGGATGAAAGTGGGAGCATTGGTAAGAGATATTTGAGACAGGATGAAATAGGAACTCCTTTATGTATTACTATCGATTACTCTAGCATTGAGAAAGAGGGCCTTGTTACTATTAGAGATAGAGATAGTGAGAAACAAGTTAGTGTTAAAATTTCTGAATTAAGGGATGTTGTTAGGAAATTTGTAGGGGGCGAAGATTTGTTGAAGTTAGGAAAAATAGTTGAAAAGAAAGCAAAGGAAGAATAGGTTGCATGTTTTTAGTTAATTTTCTATTGTATTAATTTCTGAATCTCAGGATAGTCCGGATGCAGGTGCCTTGTAGATGAAGATTTTTATAGGAGATGTGGATTAGAACACTTTAAAAATATCCTTTTTGTTTATGTTCTATGTTATCCGTTTGGTTATCTGCAGTTTTAAGTATCTTAATTATTAGTTTGGTTTCTTTTGTAGGGGTTTTTACCGTAGGGATTAATTCTGAAAAGTTGAAAAAAATTCTTATTTATTTTATTAGTTTCTCTGCTGGGGCTTTATTTGGGGATGCATTTATACATCTATTTCCTGAAATTATAGATAAATGGGGTTTTAGTTTAGAAATTTCAGTCTATCTTCTTATAGGTATTTTGATCTTCTTTATATTGGAAAAGATTGTGCATTTTCAACAATATCATTGTCACGGGGCTGCAGGTTGTGAACATGAGCTAGAAGAGAGCCCTCATAAATCACATAGTAAAAAACATGTTCATTCCTTTGCGTTTATGAGTTTAATTGGAAGTTCGATGCATAATTTTATTGATGGAACAATTATTGCTGCTAGTTACTTAGTTAATTTTCAATTAGGATTAGCTACTTCTATTGCAGTATTTTTACATGAAATTCCTCACGAGCTTGGAGACTTTAGTATTCTAGTGCATGGTGGATTTTCAAAAGGAAGAGCTTTATTTTTAAATTTTATTTCAGCATTAATTTCTTTATTAGGAGCAATGTTTACTTTCTTACTTAGTTCTTATATTCCTAATTTGCAAATGATTCTTGTTCCAATTGCTACTGGTGGATTTATTTATGTTGCTGGAAGTGATTTAATTCCGGAGCTACATAAGGTGAGTGGACTAAAAACGTCTATTATTCAAGTTTTAACTTTCATTTTAGGCATTCTCGTTATGGCTAGTATGTTGTTACTTGAATAAACACAACTCTTAAAAAGATACTAGTCTCAATGTTAATAGAAAAGATTGGTGATATGGGAACGATAATTAGTTTTGTGTCTATAAAAGGAGGGGTTGGTAAGACAACTATTGCTTTAGAAACAGCTTCTGCTTTAGCGAACGATTTTGGAAAAAAAGTTTTGTTAGTCGATGCAAATTTTTCTGCTCCAAATATTGGTTTATATCTTGATTTGAAGAATGAATTAACCCTTCATGATGTTTTGGGAGATAAGGAAGGTTTGCATGCAGCTATTTATGAGGCCTATGGTATGGATATAGTGCCTGCATCTATGTATTTTAATGATAAGATTGATCCTCTAAAGTTGAAGAAAGTTTTGGAGAAGTATAGGAATAGATACGACTTTATTGTTATTGACTCTTCCCCGCATTATTCAGAAATGTTGCCGGCTATTGCGGCTGCAGATAAAATTTTTGTGGTAACAACTCCAGATAGGGTTACATTACATACTTCTATGAAAGCTGCACAAATTGCAAAGCAAAATAAGACAAATGTCGAAGGAGTAATTATTAATAAAATTAAAGATTCTAAATATGAATTGGATTTATCGGAAATTGAAAATCTAATTGAGCTTCCTGTTTTGGCTAGAATTAAAGATCATAAAAAGATTTTAGAAGCAGGACATTATAATGTTCCTCTAACTGTATATGATGGTGTAAATGAAGTTTCTCGGGAAATTAAAAGGTTAGCATCTGCTATTGCTGGGCAGAAAGAGAAGGAGACCCTCTTCTCAAAAATGTTTAAAGTACATTTTAAACCCGAGAAAGTTAATAGGGAAATGTATAGGCAAAAGTTCTACGAGTCTCAATTATTTTGATAATATTTAAATAGTGTTGTTAACTATTTTTTTTATGCGAAAGAGGAGTTTATTATTAGTCTTATTTTTGTTAGTTGGTGTGTTTTTTTTTAGTTCTGTTTCTGCTGAATGTAATCTGACAAATCATTTTGTTGATGAATCTACTGGTGAGTGTGTTTGTGATTTTGGAAGGGGATATGCTGATGTTGACGGGTGTTTAACTACCCAAAGATGGCCTTATCTCGGAGGTTGGAATTATGGAGGATTATGTACTCAGTACGATTGTATTGATGTAAAAGATACATATTTTACTTCGGGTAAAATGTATGTTTCTTCTTGTGGTTTTATAAATCAATCGGCTAATGAAAATGTATTTTTATCAGAAATTCCTGAATATATTCTCACTAAAGATATAAATGTCTTAGATGATTCTTTTTTTAATGAGTACAAAACTTGTTTTGTTATTTCTTCTAATGACTTAAGATTTAATTTGAATGGTAAAAAAGTTCAAGTAGGGGATGGGGATGCTGTTTATGATTCTAATTATTCTGCAAATGCTATTGCTGTTTCTGGTTCAAATGTTAATATATACGGGTGTTCTCCCGATGATCCATTATGCGTCTTAGGGGAGGTTTCTTTAAATGAATGTAATGCTATTACTCGTGTTGATGAATGCGAATTGAGTTTGGGCTGTTCAGCAGTTTATGACGGGTATTGTTCTGATGAAAATGGAAATTACGAGTCTTATTGCAATTATATTGGAGGTACATATGATGGGGATTTGTGTCATGTTTATTATTATCCAAACCCTGATGATCTTTCCTACGAAGAGGATTATATAACTGGACCTTCAGATTATAATTATGATTCTCAAGCATGTGCAGAAGAAGGGTTTGTATTTAAAAGAGATCTTATTTCTTGTACTGGAAAAACTACTTCATCGGATAATTATAATTCTTTTGGAAAAATAAAGGGTTTTAATGGTGCAGGGGTTTATTCTTATTTTGCTTCTGGTTTGGGTTTGAGAGGGGTTGTTCTAGAGAATAACTACTTAGGCTTTTATTCTAGCAGAAATAACTCTGGGGATTCAGTTATTGATAATGTTTTTTCATTACATAATTCTTTCGGCATTGTTGCTAATCCTGTGAGTTCTACTATAATTAGTTTAAGTAATTTTTCTTCTTTCTTTGATATTAATTCATATAGTATCTCTGGTTTTAGAAACAAATATTATGTTTCTACTTGTAAAGATTTACAAAATATAAATAATGATTTAAAGGGAGAGTATCTTTTATTAAACGATATTGATTGCTCTGGTTTTAAGAATTCGGACGGGAGAGTATTTACTCCTATAAATACTTTTTCAGGTGTTTTAAATGGTAATGGGTTTGTTGTCAAGAATTTAGTGTTATATGTTTATCCTAAGACAATGTGCGGTGAATGGTCTTGTAGTTATTATCGTTCTGATAGGGGGTTTATTGCTTCTTCATCAGGTGTTATTAAAAACATTGGTTTTGTTAATGCCACATATCCTCGGTCTGAAAACGGGATAGGTGTTGGAGGTATAGTTGGTGTTTTAAATGCTCAGGGTGTGATAGAAAATTCATTTTTTTCTGGAAATATTGGCGGTTTATGGCATTCTGGAGGTTTGGTTGCTGTGAATTATGGTACTATTTCAAATTCTTTTTCAAGTGGTTCAGTTTCAGCAGGTTATTATGCTAGTCCTAGTTTTTATCCTTGTATAGGGGGTGTTGTTGGAAGAAATTATGGTAAAATTTTAAATTCATATTCAAATGCTTCTGTTTCATATAGTGGTGGCCCTGGGTGGTGGGCAGTAGGGGGTATTATTGGCGAGAATTACGGATTAAATAGTAAGGTAGTAAATTCTTATTTTTCTGGAGTTACTGGGAGTTATGGCGGTTTTTATAGGGGCGATATAACTTACAAAAATACAGGGGTAATTAATAACTCTTATTCTGGGAATAAGGATAGTTGGTTATATAATGGTTGGGACTTTAATACTGTTTGGATAATTGATGTAAATAAAAATAATGGTTATCCTTATTTGAGAAATAACTCTCCTATTTTCTCTGAGAGGATTGTAGGAAAAGATTCGTTTTCAGAAATGGATTTAATAAGGTCTTCTTTGAATGATAAAAATGGTATTTATTTTGTCAATTCAGAATTAACTGCGGATAAAGCTACTGTAGTCTTCCCGGAGAAAGTTTACATTTCAAATACTTCTAAGTTAAAAGTTTATGATTCTTCTAGTTTTGGTGGAATTAATGATTCTATTGAGTTTTCATTTGGTGGAGAAAAATATATTTTGCTTCAGGAAAATGGTTCTGAGTTATTAGATGCAATAACTATTGCTTACAATAATTATACCAAAGTTTTGTCTTTTAATGCAAATACTAATAAGTATCCTGCGTTAAATGTTCCATTTATTGTTAATTCTTTTTCTTTAGGTTTTCCTTCTAGAGCAATTGCAAATTCAAAGTTGTTAAGATCTCTAGGTAATTTCGTATTTTTCAAATTAGTTTCTTCTAATAATCCTTTCGAGTTTAGTGTTAATGGTTTCGAGTTGTGTGTCTCTAATGCAAATTGTACTGCATTTAATAAAAATATTTGTGATACTTCTACTAATTTATGTGGGGTGAACCTATAATGGTTGATTTGCAGGATTTTCGAGAGCCTGTTTTAAATTCTCAGGTAGTTGCAGCCTTAGAATCTAATAAACCTGGTTTTGATTACATTACTTGGATTGTCTATCCTCTTCTTTTTTTAATTGCTTTGACTGTTATTGTTTTAGTTGTGATTTTTATTATTAAAAAAATTAGAAAAAATTCATTTTCTCCAGAATTTAAAGATTTGATTATTCGTGGAGAAATTGCTTTGAAAAATAAAGATTTACCTCTAGCTAGCAAGTTATATTTAGATATGAAAAAAATGAGTGAAAAGACGCTTGATAAAAAGATGGCTGTTATTAGTTTGGATTTTTTTAAGAAAGTTTTGGCTATGAAAGAGATGTTGTAAAATGAAAAATAAACTATTTTTCCTTTTTTCCTTTTTACTTTTAACTTCGTTTATTTCTGCTGGTGAATTGAAAGTAACTCAGGAACATCCATTTCTAATTAATGGTTCTTGGATCGATGCTTCACAGTTGAAAGTAGGAGATGAGTTAACTTTGGTTAATGGTTCGAAAGTTACAATTACTAAGTTAACCGATGTTGTTGCAAATGAAAGTTTTAAAGTTTATAATTTAGAAGCTGGTGAATATCATAATTTTGTCGTTGGTAAAGAAGGAGTAGTTGTACATAATAGTAATAAGATCGATAAGGAAATAATTCATTTAACGGCAGTAGATCATGCCAAATTGTTGTTAAGTTCAGAAGATGTAAATTTACGTATTGGTAAAATAATCGGAGACATAGAATTAAATCCAACAAAGTTTAGAGCATTGCCTTCTGAATCTTATGGTGATTTTTTTGATGCATTGAGTGAAAATGCTAGGTCTGTTGGTGTTTCACAAGCAAAAATTACTGAATTTGGTGAATTGATGGGCATGGCTAAAGATCTTAAGATTAAGGTATATGTTCATCCAGACATGGATGCAGCAGGGTTAGGAGGTCTTACTGTAGGCGATTATATTGTTTTACCTAAAGTGAATTATAACTCTGGTTTTTCATCAAATCTTCCGAATAATTATGTAAAGATGTTTGAGGTGGTATATCACGAATTAAAGCATGTCCAATTTAATTCTAGATTATATAAATCTTTAACTGGTAACTCGGTTCCTTCTGGTAAATATGGGCCTATTGCTAAGTCTATTGAAAAACAAATGGCTAGTGGTACAATTGATATGTATTATGATTCTACCGCTAAAGAGTTTCTTTTTGGCAATGAGATTTCTGGTCGAAATGTAGTAAAAGTTGATGTTGATTTCCGTACTGCAACAGAATTTGATGCATGGTTTAATAGTATTAAGTTAGCTGAGCCTAAAACTACTCTTTATGAATCAGTAGGTCCTGGTCTCGTGGCGCAGTCAAATTTGCTTGAACTTCAAGATCGTTTAATTCCTATGGATATAAATTTTCCAAAGAGGTTTGTTGAGATTCTCAATAAGGCAGGGGCAAAATATGCAAATTATATTGAGCCAGTAAAGTAGGGTTTGAATGTGTTTTTTGTTTGTAATTTTTTTAGTTAAGTGATACATTTTTGTTGTTGGTGTTAATAGGGTTAAAAATCTAAGAAAGGTATATCCAAATTATTTTGTGGATACGACTGAATTTATTAAAGAGATTGAGGAAATTTTAAATTATTGATATATAATAATAATAATCTTTATATAGTATTGCTGACTGATTTAGATATGCAAAAAAAAGGTTGGATTATTTTAGTTTATTTACTATTGGTGGTGTCTCTTGTCAATTTTATTTCTGCCTTTGAAATAGGGTCTGGCTATTGTGGTGATTTGAAAGTTGATTATCCTGAGCAATGTGATCAGCCTGAAAATGCATATTTAACAGGTCCTGGGAAATATGCGATTTTAGGTTGTCAGCCTTCTGTAGATGACTTTTTGAATAAGTATGGTGTTGAGAGTGATATTTCCACCGCTATGGCTGGGCAAGAATGTACTTGTAGGGAAGGTAATATGTGTGTTAGGCAAGGGTTTGCGTTCCAGGATGAATATTTTTACTCTGCATCTACAATAGAGTCATATTTCTCTCCCGATACTCCTATTACTCTTTCCAAAGAGTCTACCGATCTTCCTCTTGGATTTGATCCAACTCGTATTTGTGATTGGAACAAGTTTATTCCTTCTGAGTGTGGTGATTCTTCTTTTTCTTGTTTAAGCGGTTTGGTTCCTAATTGTGGGAATGGGCTGGTTGAAAATGTAGTTTCTAATGTTTATAGGCCTGAAGAATGTGATCTCGGATGGGATACTCGTGTTGATTTTATTGATGGAAGTTTTATGACAGATTTGCAACATTATCGGAATTGGATAATGATGGGTTGTGTACCTCCTCTAATTGCAGAAGTTCCGACTAATGCAAGTGTAGCAGAAAAAGAAGAGTACAATTCTCTTTCCTCACAGATTAATGGTTCTAGACCTTGTACTTATATAGATCAAAGCAACACAACGAATACTGGCTGTACCAATGTGGTACGTCTTCCTATATGTACTAATTGTCCTAATGGGCAAGAAAGAGATATTAATGAATATACATGTTCTGAAGAATGTGCATGTCCTAATAAAAAAGTTTGTACTTCTGAGGGCGGAATGGATTTAAAATCTTGTACTGGCGATATTTCTTCTGCAACAGCAAAGATTGGTTACTATTTAGACGAATCTGGAAATTTTGGACTTGGTTGTAATTTAAATTTATTTTCTTCCGATTCTGTAACTGTGAATAGTTTAGATTTGTATGACTATCAAGGAGATTGGGTATCTTCTCAATCTATTGGTGAAACCGCAAGTTCTTCTTTTTCAAAAAACTATCTTATTAGTGATTATTCTTCTCAGTCAGACGGGTCTCTTGCAATTATGTGTGTATTCACATTAAGTCAAACTGATTCCAGTAATGTTTGTAATAATGAGTGTCAAGTTAATTCGCAATGGTCTGGCGATTTCGATGGTGACAGCTATTGGGGGTATGAAAGAACTATGGGTAAAAACTGTACTATTGGAAATAAAGTTATTATAACTCCTTCTAGTAAGCCTTATGATTGTAAAGATACTATTGTTGAGGATACTAATAGTTTTTATGGATTTGATAAAGTATGTTCTGAGGGGATAGAAGAATATAGATATGCCTCTGATAAAAATGCTTTTTGTTATGCAGATACTAATAATGATGGAATCGGAGATTTTGCAAATTGTTCTTACTGTAGAAATCCGAGTATGGAAGAAAATGCCGATGATATAGATAATAATTGTATGGGGACTTGTCAAGGAAATACTTCAAGAAGTTGTTATCTTTCTGAAGAAAGTTATACTGGAGATGGTGCTAATGATAATGAAGGTAAATTGAGTTGTTCCGGTGTTGTAAATTCTTGGGGTGTTCAGGATAGTTTCTGTCAGATGGTTGATGATAATGTTAAAACTAATTCTGGGGAGGTTTGCGGAGGGTATACTCGGGCTGTTAAATGGGGGTATATGGATAGTACTAATTTTAATGAACCTCAATTAGAAAATGTAAAAGTTACTGCAGATAATGTTCGTGCTTCTGTTGAGGAAAATGCAGCTGAACTTTGGAAATATTGTTTCGGGCAGGAATGTATTTTAAACAAGAGTACAATTGTTGTTTTTAGGCCGGGAGGAATACATATACCTTCTCCTCTTTCGATTCCGATTACTGATTTTAGATATGGTAATGCCTTAATTGGAAAGGTTTCTTTAGTTCAAACGAATCGAGATATGTTTTTTATGGAATTTGTTCCCGATGGGGGTCTTTTTACTGAAGTGTTAATTTCCTTCATAGGGGAAAAGGAAGGGGACGGGCAAACTACTAGAGGTACTTTATTTAATAAAGTAACATATACTCCGCAGATAATTGATAGTTTTAGGGGAGAGTTTAATAAATTTGTTAAAGATAAATCAGGGTCTTATAAAGAAGATACTTACTTTGATTTGTTTTGGCAGATAAACCAAGAGAATTTACAGAAAAAAGAAGGAGATGAATTTTTATTTAAATGGGAAACCGCTTGTGTAAAAAAAGATAAGTGTACTGATGGTGCTGATAACGATGGACCTAAGGATATAAGACGAGTACCTCCATTTGATCAACTTTTTGGCAAGATTAATTTAATTCAGGCTAATAATATTGAAGCAGATATTTCTGGTTATGATTTACTGTCTATTCCTTTTTTTGATATGGATGATCCTTCTTGTAAAGATAGGCAGGACCCGTATACTCAAGAGAATTATTGTATAGATAATGATCATGATGGCTATTGTAATAATTCAAAGGTCTTTCCTGATTGTTATGATTCAGCTACGGTTTCTGACTCCTTTCCCTTATTTGCTTATAATGATGTGTCTCCGGAAGATATACATCCCTTTGCAGAAGTAAATGATACTAGTTGTACTCAAAAAGTCGGTACTTACAATTGGTTACCCTATGGTTTAGACAGAAATTGCAATAAAAATGGGTTTTCTGGGTTAGATGACTCTTTACTTTTTTTTGGTAATACTCCTTATGATAATAATTTGAATACGGGTATGGAGTATGTGAATATTATGAATAGTAAGACTTCTATTTGGGCTATTTTTAGTGGACCTTCAGCAACAACAGTTTATGAAGAAGTTGCATCGGATCAATTTTGTGCACATAGACCTATTGGAGAAGATTTTGATAAAGCCATGTATATATTTAACACTCCTATGAGACTTACTTTAGAATCTTTTACATTTGGAGGACTGGGAAGTGCTTTTTCAACGGCAGTAGAGGCGGGTAAAGTTGGGAGGGTGGTGCAAACAGGTGCAGGCTTTATAATGGGTGGTCTTGCAATAGCTGGTGGTAGTTTTGTATTTGATACTTCTTTAAATGTTGCTTCAAATATTGCTTCAGGTAAGTTTAGTGAAGACGATTTAATTAATGTAATAAATAGTGGGGAAATTGTCTTCGGCTTTTTTTCCACCGCTAGAGGTTATATCTCTACTCAAAAACAGTTAAGACAAGTTGGATCTTCATCAAAGTTGATAAGTGTAGAGAATAAGGGGAATACTGGTATTGAGATTGCCACTGAAATTCCTAAAGGTTCTGTTATTAATACTCCTGCAAAAGGCACGGTTGAGGCTTTAAAGGATTTAGAGGTACGACCCTCGGGTTGTTTCCTTGAAAATACTTCAGTAAGTTTAGCTAATGGAAGTTTGATTAATATTGAAGACTTACAAGTGGGTGCAAGTGTTGTAGCATTTGATTTAGAAAATAATAGGTCTCTTGTTACCACGATAACTGCAACCATGATTCGAGATGAAAACAAATATCGTGTTGTTGAATATGGATAAGCGATTTATTTTTTTATTTTTATTTTTAATTAGTTTTACATTTATTTCTGCTGGTGAATTGAAAGTAACTCAGGAACATCCATTTCTAATTAATGGTTCTTGGATCGATGCTTCACAGTTGAAAGTAGGAGATGAATTAACTTTGGTTAATGGTTCGAAAGTTACAATTACTAAATTAACCGATGTTGTTTCTAATGAAAGTTTTAAAGTTTATAATTTAGAAGCGGGAGAATATCATAATTTTGTCGTTGGTAAAGAAGGAGTAGTTGTACATAATAGTAATCCTCTTGGAGAAGATACCTGGGCTCCTTTATCTCCTAAAGGTAGATTAACAGAGTCTAGATTGGAGACTCTTTTAACAAAACCTATTAATGGTAATAAAGATATTGCAAAGTATCAAGCTCAGAAAACTCAAAGTATAGATTATGTACACAGTACTGATACTGAAAATCTAATGGTTACTTTGCAAATTGAAAGAGATTCAAGTAAGTTATTTCCTACTAAAAGGTCTAATATGGAGATTGGTATGTTTGATTCTACTTTAGAGATTTTGGCTATTGGAAAAACAAGAGGTGATGTAGAAGCTCAAGCTACTATGACTTCTTTTGATAAAATAGAGGTTCCTTTTAATTCAAAACAAAAGTGGGGGACCGTTAGAGCTTCTATTAAAAGAAATATCCCTGGTATAAAAAATGGGCAGAGTTATGTTGAATACTACCCTTATAAAATTAAATTTCAAGGAGTTGAAGAAACTGTTTATGTCGAGCATACTATTGCTATATATAATCAAGAGTTTAGACTTAATCATTATGAATTTTCAAAAATTATGAAAGATACAGAAGAGGTTACTTATTTGATGGAGGGGCAATTGGTCTTTTTTGCTAGGGGTGGTGTTCTTTCAACGAAAAACCCTTCTGCTTTCCAGTCTGCTTCACTTCCAAAATTAACTGTTATTTTAGATCGTTTAGCTAATACTGCAGTTACTGCACCAAAAAAAATAGATCGTGCTTCTGCAATTGCAGAGTGGGAATGGGTGCATTCAGTAACTACTCCTTCCGGTTTCGGTGGCGGTACTGTTTTAGCCAAGAGGGACTATAAGTTGCTAGAAGCTGCAGGATTTGATATTACTGAAAAAACATTTAGAAGAATAGAGCTTGAAGCATTGTCTAGAACAAGAAACGATTTTGTGAAGATACGTACTAAAGAATTAATGGATAGAAGATAGTTTTATTTAAAAGGATTAAAATAACTCAGTATTGATTTTTTGTCTCTTATATTTTTTAATGTTTGAGTTGCTTCTTTCGGAAATTCTCCATTTGCCATCGGCCCTACATTAAGTAATAAACTGTAATTATTCTTTTGTGCTTTTTCTATTGCGTTTTTTATTTCTTCAGGAGTTTTCCACTTTCCTCCGTTTTTTTTGTATCCCCAAGTATCATTCATTGTCATGCATGCTTCTGCTAATCCTACTTCCTTTGTATCCGGTAAATAATTGTCTCCCCATCCTCTTATATCTCCAAGGCTATGGCCAATTCTATTGCTTATTAAACACCCTGGCTGTAATCTCCTAACTAATTCTTTTGCATCTAGTGCATGTTCTAAATTAAAACTAGGTAATGGATTATCAAACCACATCATTGCCATAGGTCCATAATGTGTTAGTATTTCTTCAATTTGAGGCAGTGCCTTAGTTTCCATGTATCTTGTAAATTCTTCAGGAGTTCCATGTCTAAAATCCCACGTATTTCCGTATCCTCTATCATCTGGCCCATTGCCTGCTCCCGGTTCGTGCCAATCCATTGATTGAGAATAATATGCTCCTAGTTTTACTGTAGAGTCTCTACAAGCATCCGCAAGTTCTGCTAAAACATCTCGTTTAAAAGGGGTTGCTCTTACTATATTGTATGGATCTGCCTTTGAATCAAACATTGCAAATCCGTCGTGATGTTTCGTAGTAAATATAATGTATTTCATGCCTGCATCTTCTGCTCTCCTTACCCATTTTTTTGCATTAAATTCTGTTGGATTAAATCTAGAGGCTAATTTTTCATATTTTGCTTTTGGAATTTTTGCTGAATGCATAATCCATTCTCCAAACCAAGGAATTTGAACTCCATCCCATTCTCCTGCTGGAATTGAATATAATCCCCAGTGAACAAAAAGTCCTCTGTCTGCACTTTTGAACCATTCTTTACTCTTTTCTAATTCTACCATTTAAGTAGGGTGCTTCCATTGTTTATAAATCTTTTGTTTTGTAACTACTTAAAAGATACAACTATTTCTTTGAGCTTATATTTTTAAAATTTATAGTAAAAGAACCGTAATCTCCCTTTCCTCAAAGTATTGCAGTGTAGATTTGGGGTATTATTTATTTTAAATTAAAAATCTTTAAATACTGCTATTGTTTGTGATTATTATGAGGATAAATAGTTCATTTTTTGCATTGGTTTTTTTAGTGTTTGTTTTATTTGGAGGTTTTGTTTTTGTAAATGCTGGGTGTGGAGTGGTAGATACTTGCAGTTCGGATGTTACTCTTTGTACTTCTAGCGGAGATGTAAGTTGTTTCGATGGTTGTAATAGGACAACTAATTTTTGTAGCGGGAGAGAATATCTCGATGGACTCAATAGAACTATCTCTGTTGATTATTTGGATAATTCTTTTGATGTAAATTATGATTATTGGGGAGACACTGATAATGTTCACAATGTTTATGCAAACAACAGGGCAGAAAGGTATGAATATGATTTCTATGGAAATTTAATTGGAGAGTTTTATGGCTCTAATGAGGACAAAAAGTATTCTTATAACTTATTAAGTAAAGATATGCCTCTTTCTACAGTTTCTGGTAATAATAATGTTGTTAAATTTGAATATTACTCTAATGGCAATCTTAAATCAGAGTCTGTCATTGTTGATGGTAAAAAGCTGACTACTAAATATGAATATGATTCGAATGATAATGTTATTTCTATTGCAAATTTAGTATCTAAAAAAACTTTTGAGTATGATAATCAAGATCGTCTTATTTATGAAGGAACTTTGACAAAAAAAGAGGGTAATCAGTACCAAGAGAATTCGTCAGTCGAGTATGTTTATGATGATAAAGGTAATATCGTTAGAATGATTGATGGAACTGGTTTGGTTGTTGAATACGGTTACCAAGATATTACCTATACTTGTCAGGAATATAATACTTTAACTGAATCTTTTGTAGATTCTCAATGTACTTATAGTAACTTAGTTAGTAAAAAAATAAATAATTACACTGTGACTGCTTCAGAAGGAGACACGGAGAGTTACTCTACTAGCACTGGAGGTTCTTACACTCCTAATTATAAATATGATTCTGAGGGTTATTTGACGAGCAAAGATAATATTACTTACTCTTATTCTAAAAATTATTCAGCATTGAATGGAATTTCAATGGGTGGACTTAAAGAAGGCACAGAAAATTCTGTAATTGATTTTGCTTATTCTGGAGATGGAGAGTTAGGGAATACAAGTTATGCTTCTGAATTAGGGCCATTTGAGCAGTCTTTCGGCTATGATCCTTTAGATCGAATTGTTTATGAAGAATTAACTGATGGAGATAGTTCTACATCTATACTTTCTGGGAATGTTATTAAAAATATTTTTACAGCATTTGCTATCTTTGACAGTCCTAAACCTATTAGAAATTATTATGCAAGTGCAGGAGATAGCGGTTCTGCAATTTCTGAATCAGAATATACTGCTTTGATTAGTCCAGAAAATATTTGGCCGGAATTAGCTGAAGAATATAATGGTTCAGCAAATGGCGATTGGTTAGATTACTTCTGTTTTGATTCTGATGTTGGTGAAAATGAAACCACCGCATTCGGAGCTGTTGATTTTGGTTTGATTGGAAGAAAATATGATTCTTGTCAAGATAATATGACTTTGATTGAGAATTATTGTGGCGAAGCTGCTTTCCAGAGTTTGGATTTTTGGACATTAAAGACGGTTCCAAAAACATTTACTCGATTATGTGCTTATGGTTGTTCTGATGGGAGATGTCAGCAACCAGCAGACTTACAATGTTTAGTAGATACAGATTGTGAGGTGGGCCTGCAATGTGTTAATAATGTTTGTGTGTCTATAGGCGAAGTTTCAGATTTACCTCCTGAACCAAGTTTACCTATAGAATTTAGTTAATTATTTTCTTTTCTTCTTTTCTAGAAGTATATCTAATTTTTGTTCAATTCTTTTTAATCTTCTGCTATCTCTGAATCTAGAAAATAGTTGGATTGTTAAGATTATTAGGTATATAATAAAAATAATTCCTGCGGCTTTGAGTAAATTCATCAATGGGAGTAGATTTCCTGTTGTAAGTGGGGCAATTATCTTTGCAATTTCAGTTATTGTAAGGTTGGTTGTTTCGTTTAGTACCATTTTCTTCTTAGTCTAGTTGAATATATAAATGTTTCAAATAGAAGGATTTTTATATACTCAAAATTCCATAAAATAACATGGCTTTTTCCTCGCCTTGTTCTTTTGTCTATTCAAAAGATTTAAATTAGGGGGAGATTGTCAAAAGTCAAGGCTCGGTAGCTCAGTGGTAGAGCATCGCTTTCATACGGCGAGGGTCGAGTGTTCAATTCACTCTCGAGCCATTTTAATTTTTATAGAGTAATATCGCTAGGTTTAAATAGTAGTTGTACTTTGTTTTAGTATGCAGATGCACTGGAGTATTAGATGTTTGAAGAATACCTCAGTCACACCTGTTTCAATTCTAGGGTTTTTTTATTGATTTCTTGTCAAGACCTTCGGATTAACTTTCTATAACTACAATCTAAGAACATCTGAAGGTCTTGCTTGGAGCAGTTTTGAATTCTAGAACAATTAAATAAACAACAAGGAGGGCAAAATGGTAAGAAAAAAAGGTTACTCTTCGAGTGGAATGAGAGCAAGTGTAGATGCCTCCGTAGCTCTAGATGATGATGAGCTAATGCCTGAAGAAGTAGCTGTACTTAAGATGATTCATTCTACTTGCTTAGAATAAACTCAGAACTCCTAAATTTTATTTTTATTTTTTAATATATTCACACGGAAGATTTTCCGTAATTTCACAATGCAGATACAAAACGAGACTAAGTGTTTGAAGGTCAAGTTAGACGTGTCTGTGTCTCTAGTCGTTTCAAATTAATTCGGAGTTGCTAGGGTTTTTTACAGTTTTATGGTGCGAGAATTCTAGCAGCTTTGAATAATTTGGCTTTGGAGCAATTAAATTAGTAGGAGGATAAAGAATGGAAGAATATAGTGTATATAAAATGGGAATTGCTGATATTAGGCAAGCCTATATTTTTGAAGGTGGAGCGATAATACCTGATGAAGATGGGTTGATCGGTCTTATTAGAGAAGATTAATTGTTCTGATTAATGATTTGGAAGAGAATTTTACTTAGTTTGATAAAGATTAAATAGTCTTTTGACTTATTTTTTCTATGGCTAATGGAAACCCTAGTATTGAGTATACTACTAAAGATTTGGATAGTGCTTGGAAGAAAGTAGATGTTGGAAAATTTAATATGGGGCTTGTTTGGAGTCTAAATTCGCCTATTTGTCTTTCTGAAATTCAATATTCTGATTGGTTGGTTCGTGGAAGGGATATTTATGGTGAAAATAATTCTTTTTATTTGAACAGAGTTGCACAAGAAGAATTTCATCGTGAACAGGTTAGATCTGGAAGAAGTTTAGATAAGAGAAAAATTGCGTAAACTTTATTTTGCTAGAATTATATCCATTGTTGAAACTGTGATTTTTTTGCCTTCTTTGTTCTCAAATTCTTGACTGTCTATTTTGATTTCTTTTACTTTGATATTCAATTCCTTTAGAAATTTTTTCCTTGCTACTTCTACAACATCAACACATTTTGAGATAAATTTTCCTCTAGATGTTATTTTAACTTCTTCTGCTTTCTGAGTTGTAAATTGCATAACAATACCAGTAACATAATTCATTAAAGGTTTGCTGCCGATGAAAATCATGTTTTCTTCTTTATTATATTCTGTCATTTTAGAACTATTCTTCTTGGATTATTTTTTTAGTATTTCTTTTAAATCTCGTGATGTATCCTGCAATCATGTTTCTTACTTTCTTACTTGGCATGTCTCTTCCGAGGGTCTTCTTATTATAGTTAAATTCGGAGTTAAATAATTCTGGAGCTGCATTGACTAACTTAAATCCTGCCCTTTTGATTGGTTTTGTTTTAATTCGTCCCATGTTAATAATATTAGCTATTTTTAGGGGTTTAAAAGGTTTATTGTTTTGCTTTATTTTCAAATTAGAACAGTTTTTAAATAATTAAAAACTAGGGTATTTATGCAAAAAAGAAGCATATTGGATAGGAAAGGGGTTTTTGTAGTTGGAGTGATTATTTTGATTATTTTACTGATATTTGTTGGTTTTTTTATTTTTAAAGGGATTACTGGAAATGCAATTCTTGCTAATTATTTGAATACTAATTATGCTCCTCCTTATAATTCTTCTAATTCTAGCGATTATTTTTTTACTATTTCTTCTAATTCTTTAGTTGCAATTAATGATGTAGCTAGGTTAACTGCAAATGTTTCTATGAAGGGTGGCTATATTTATCAGAAAGGGTATGTGTATAATCAACGAACCTTGAGGTGGGAAGTTTTTAATTTTGCTCAATCTCCAGTAGAAAATTCATATTGGATAAAAGATTTTGCTTCTAAGGATTTAGTAATAAATGTTTCAAATAATATCCATAATAGCAGTGAGACATACATTGTTGCGTATGCTTGTCAGAAAATAAATAATTCTTGGCAGTGTGGATGTCAGTCTGCGAGTGAGATCTTCTGCAAAAGATGGATGTTACACAAATTTAATATCACAAATATTACTGTTTCACCAGATGTTAGGTGCACTTCTGATGCAAATTGTACTGTAGTTAATGGGACTTGTAACAAAGATAGTGGTTTGTGTGTGACTGAAAATTTATGTATTTCTAATTGTTCTTGTGCAGCAACTACTGCTGTTGGAGAAAAATGTATTAATAGTTGTAATAAAGAATGTCCTGGAGAGCATGTTAGAGATGGCACTCTAAGTTATCCATTTGCAATTTATAATTGGACTGGTTTAAACAATATGCGAAATAATTTGATTGCAAATTATACTTTGATGAGGAATTTAACTTCTAGTGATGGAGATTATATTGGAGTTGGAAATAGTTGGCAACCAATTGGAAGTTATTCAAATTCATTTGTAGGTAATTTTAATGGAAATGGAAAGACTATCTCTAATTTGATAACTTCTAATGTTTATTCAGATGGTGCAGGGTTATTTGCTTTTTCTAATGGAAAGATCTCTAATATTGGGTTGATTGATGCTAGAGTGAGGGGTACTTCTACTGTTGGTGGGTTGGTGGGCTATTCTGCCGGAGTAATTAATAATTCTTATGTAATTGGAAATATAACTGGAACAGACACTACTGTTGGTGGGTTGGTGGGCTATTCTGCCGGAGTAATTAATAATTCTTATGTAATTGGAAATATAACTGGAATTAATGATCGAGTTGGAGGTTTAGTTGGTTGGCAAGCAAATTACGGAGTAGTGTCTAATTCTTTTGCAAAAGGAAATGTGAATGGCATGAGTACTATGTATACTTATGTTGGTGGGTTGGTGGGCTATCTTGAAACTGGGACAATATCTAATTCTTATGCAACAGGAAATATAACTGGAGTTGATTATGTTGGAGGTTTAGTTGGTGCTAAACAGTTTATGTTTGCTTCAATATCTAATTCTTATGCGGCAGGTAGGGTGGTCGGTAATAGTTTAGTTGGTGGTTTAGTTGGTGGTTATTTTGGAGATAGTTTCTCTTTTACATATTGGGATAATTTATATTCTGGGCAGACTAATATGTGTGGGCTTTCTTCAGGTCCTGGTTGCGATAACAGTTATGGTAAAAATACAACTCAAATGGAAAATATATCTATGTTTATTAGTGCTGGCTGGGATACTAATATTTGGAAGTTTCTTCATAATTATTATCCAAGTTTAGAATGGGAGAATAAGCCTTGTCCATATAGGACTAACGGTGCGGTATTATGTTTCATGCATGGACTAACAGAATTGGAAGATGATTGTGGTTACAAGATATGTGTTTAATTCTTTGTCCTTTAACAATGCCTATATTTCTTAATTTTGCAACGATTTTACTTGTTGTGGCTGTTGTCTATTGATTTTATTATACTGTCAAATATTTTAGATGGTGGAACAAACTTTAAATAATGTATTTTACTTTGTTTTTTATGCAAAATAGTTTGTTTGGCAAGAGAGGTGTTTCTGCAGTTGTAGCAACTGTTTTGATTATTATGATTACTGTTGCTGCAGTTGGAATTGTTTGGGCAGTTGTTATTCCTATGATTAGAGATAGTTTAGGTGGTTCTGCGGTTTGTAATGATGCTGATGTTTCTATTGGGACTGCACAAGGATATACTTGCTATGATTCTGTCAATAATAAAATTTCTGTACAGGTTAAGAAGGGAGCTAATAATCTTAGTGTTAGTGGTGTAAATTTTATATTAACTTCTGCTGGAAGTTCTTATTCTAAAAATTATAGTTATAATTTTGCTCAAAATGAATATCATTCTTTTGTTTTTGAAACATCTCTTGATTTTATTGATACAGTTTCTATAGCGCCTGTTTTGGGTGGTGGAAAGGTATGTGGTGTTGTTTCCACTATGGCTTCTTTGCCTTCATGTGATTTGAAAGAAATTTCTGTTGAAGAAAATCCCTATTTACTTAACAGTTGCACACTGATAGACAAGCCTGGAGTTTATACCCTTCAGAATGATGTCTCTTCTGTTGGAACTTGTTTTACTATTACTGCTAATGATGTTGTGTTAGATGGAAATGGGAAGATTTTGACTTTCAATACGATTCCCATAATGTCGCAATATGGTATTTTAATTAGTGGTGTAAGAAATAATATTACAATAAAGAATTTTGCGGATATAACTGATGTTAGCGATCAATATACTGAGGCTGGTGGCATTTTTGCAGATTCTGATTTAAGTAGTTCTTTTATTATGGATAATACTATTCATGTTTTTTCAACCGGGTCCGGAGGGTATGAAAGTAATGGGATAACTTTTGTTGGAGCTTCAAATACGAATAATATTTATAGTAATACTATTGTTGCTTCGGGTTATGGTATTTCTTTCTATTCCACTTCTTATGGAGATACTATTTCTGATAATGGTGTTGATGTTACTGTCGGTTATGGCATATCTTTCTCTTCCGATTCCTCTAGCGATGTTATACATGGTAATAATATCGCTGCTCAAGGTTTCGGTATTTATCTCACTTCTTCTTCTGGAAATGGTATTTCTAACAATATAATTAATGCAGGAGGTTACAGTGGAATCTCTTTTTCCTCGTCCACTAATGATTTTATCTTTGATAATAATGTTGTGGTTACTAGTGATTCAGGTATTACTTTCTCTTCTGCCTCGGGAGATATTATCTCTGGAAATTATATTGAATCTGGAACTTATCCCGCAATCGTATTTTACGGGGCTTCTTCAAATAATGTAATTAATGGTTCAAATACAATTAATGCGGGAACTAGTTCTTGTGGCGACTGGAGTTATTATTGTTCAGGAATTGTCTATGCAGATACTTCCACAAATGATCTAATTGAGGGGAATACGATAACTTCTTCAGGAGGAGGAATAGTTTATATTGGTGATTCTTTAAATAATAAAATTGGGGGAGCAAATAGTATAGCTGGTGTGAATACTAATCAGTGTGGGGCTTATTGTGCAGGGATTTATTACAATGCAGCATCTACAGATGATATGATAATTAATAATAATTTGATTGAAGCCTCGTTTACTAATCTTGGAGCAATCTATTATGGGGGGGGTGGTTCAAATGCAAATGTATCTAATAATATTAAAATTAATTCACCATATAGTGCTGGAATTTTAAGTAGTGGTTTTGATTTAACAAATTTTGTTATATCTAATAATATAATTATATCTGGCGGAAGAGGAATAGAGTTTGCAGGTCTTATTTCATCGCTTATTAGCGAGAATTCTATAAGTGCCTATATAGAGGCAGTTGCTTTTAGCACTTTAACAGACAGTATTATAACAAATAATTTTATTGAGTCTACTACTGCTTTCGGAATTTTCTTTATGGGCGGTTCAGATGGTAACACTATTAAAAATTCTGAGATACATTCTGAGGAAGAATCTTGTGCGAATACTGATTTTCCAGATGCAGGCCCTGGCTGTCGTGCTATTGTTTTTAGTTCTACGTCTACAAATGATTTAATTGAAAATAATTATTTAGTTAGTGCAGGTCATGGAATTTATTATTCCGAGCCGTTTACTGGAAATCCCTTTAGTGGAGTTGAAAACACATTTAGTTTTGCTGGTGGTTACTACAATGTTTCACTTAATGGCGCACAGTATATTTAACAAATTTCAAGAAACGAGTTTTTATTTTTAAAAAATTATTCAACACTTCCAAAACCTAAAAGTGCTTTGTATAACTCTGCAGTCTCTTTAAGTTTCTTTTGAGGTTGTGTTTGTGCAAAAATATAGTAAGGCAGTTTATACTCTTGGGATTTTTTGTAGGCTTTAAGCATATCTTTTTCGTCTGCTCTTTTTTTATCGATAAAGTACAGTATGCAGGTTTTGTCTACATTTATTCTTGCTTTAGCAAATACTTGTTTTTTATCAAATTGGAGTACTTCTAATAATTCTATATTTTTAGATTGAAGGATTCTAGTTACTTGCTCTAGGAAAATTTCTTTTTCTGTGAGTTTTTTTATTTTTTGAGGTTTGTTTTCTTGGACTATAATTTTTGCAGCTTCTTTTGGAATATCTTCTTCCTTTGCAATTATAATTTTTTCAATTTCTGGTTTTCTATTATCTGTTTCATAAAGGTTAGGCGATCTATGTGAAGCTTCTTTGGATAAAATTGTAACTATTTTTTCATGTGTTTCTGTTAAAACTTCATCTGGTCTTGCTTCTCTTACAGGGAGTATGCTCTCTGTTTGGTGACCTTGAGGGGTTTCTTTCTTAATGTCTTGCCAGATTTGCTGTCCTAGAACTCTTTCTCCGATTGCAACATCTCCTTCATCTTGTAATGCTTCTCTTACTTTGTTGTTTGAAACTGTAAAATATTTCCAGAAAAGTTTGTCATTCATTTGAGTTGGAATTGCAAAATCTTTCAATCCCCTAAGTGCAACTCTAATTCTTGGTTCTTGAGCTTGGTCTTCAATTAAACGATTATCTTTTAACAGTAAGTAAGCTTCTTTTTCTACTCCGCCTAAATTTTCAGTAAATGCTTCCAGTTTGTATTCTTGTCCCGGAATTAAATAAAGAGGGGATGTGCCAATTTTCAATGAGCTTGTTTTTACTCTTTTTTCATTTAGAAGTTCAGATAATATTGCGGAGGCAAACATTGGCTGGAGTCCGACATGTTTTGCCACTGGAACTGGTAAGCTAGGTCCATGTTTATCTAGATATTCTAAGATTTTCTTTTTTACATCACTTACATCAATTTTTGCCATTATATTTTTAACCAGTTTACCTCATAGTAGGAAACTGCATTTTCTTCATCTACTACAGCGATTAAAAGCTTTTTGTTTGTAGAGTGTGCTACTCTATTCTTTGCTGAAAATTCTTGCCAAGTCATTTGTTTTGTTGCAGATACTGGGAAGAGAATCCATCTAGAATGTTCATCTCCTACAGATTTTCCTTTTTCATATACTCTGTATTCTGCACCGAACTTAAGTGCTGTTTTTACAATTAGCCCTTTCTGTCTTAAATCTCTAAACACAAAGTATCTTATTTTAAAATTTTTATCTATTTTTTCGAATTTTTTTAGTAGCTCTTTTTCTATTATCTTTTTATCTTTTGAGTCGCAGACTTCCATTTTTTTCGTTTCAACTAGAAAAAGGGTCTCGGGCAGAGTATAGTAAACTTTTTCTCCTGTTTTTTCTCCAAATCTTTGAGAATCAAATAGGCCAAAAGCTTCTTTTGAGTTGGAGAACACTTTTTCAGACATAAAGGTAGCTTTTATTTTTTCCATAATAGTCAATGTTATATCTATTATATAAAGCTTACTTGTATGATAGAATTTATAAGCAGGTTATACTCTGTATATTAATGAAAAAGAGGTTAGGAGTTTTATTTTTGTTACTCCTTATTGTGAATTTTGGAAGCGCATTAGTTGACAGTGATGGTGATGGGTATCTAGATATCAATAATTGTATTGAATTACAGAGTATGAATAACAGTTTAAGTTCAAATTATGAACTAATGAAGGATATTGACTGCTCTGCAACAGTTGGTTGGGCTGGTGGTGCGGGATTTAAGCCTATTGGGTATTGTGAAGGAGGTATTTGTCGTGATACATATCCAATTCCGAGTACCGCATTCTTGGGTAATTTTAACGGCAGGGGATATATTGTTTCTGGTTTAGTTATTAATTTACCTTCTATGAATAATACTGGTATGTTTGGATATACAGCAGGGAATATCTCCAATGTAGGATTGACTAATATTAATATTTCCGGATATAATTTTGTTGGGGGTTTAGTGGGTTTTTTAGACTATCGGGGATTTGTTTCTAATTCTTCTTCTGCAGGGATAGTAAATGGTTCTGCAGTTGTTGGGGGTTTAATTGGTAAAGTTAGGGCAATTTCAGGAGTATCTATTTTTAATTCGTATTCTGCAGCAAATGTAAATGGTTTTAATAATGTGGGTGGCTTGATTGGTTTAGCAGTATGTGATGTTTCTAATTCCTATTCTGTGGGAAATGTAACTGGATGTTCATATGTTGGAGGATTAGCAGGATATACTCTGAATGCAAACATTTTCAATTCTTATTCAAGAACAAATGTAACCGGTATAGACTGTTCTTATAGTTCTTCGGGTTATACTGGTGGTTTAGTGGGATATTTACATGGAGGGTCAATCAATAAAGCTTATTCTGCAGGAAAGGTGACTGGAAATGGAGGTGGCTTAGTCGGAGGAACTAATGGAGTTGTTAATTTTTCATATTGGGATATTACTATTTCTGGGAAAACAACTTCTGCGGGAGGTGTTGGAAAAAGTAGTACTGAAATGAAAATAGAAGGTACATTTATAGGATGGAACTTTAGAGATTGGTGGTATCCTGCAGTTTGGGTAATCGATCTTAACAAAAATAACGGCTATCCTTATTTGGGCCAATCATATTATAATTTAGGTTCTTCTGGAGTATATACTCACAGGGGAGAAAATGCTTATCTTTATTTCAATACACAAAATACTAATTTACAATTTGGGATTGCAGGCAATATTTTTACCGGTGCTTTTAGTGGTGGAATTTATTCTCCACAAATTATTTTTGGTCATAGTGATAATGAAATAGTAGTCAATGTGGGTGGAAATGTTAAAATGCTTAGGGCTTCTATTAATGATGGGAGTTTGAAGGGTGCTGCTAGAGGTAATAGTCCTTCCATTTATAATAATTATAACCTCATTCATGGAGAATATGCTTCCAATATCTCTATTATTGTTAATGGCAGTACTATGAGCTTGCAAGATTTGATTGATTCTGGATATTTTTCCCAAGGTTCTGTCTGTACTCCTAATTGTATTGGAAAAACTTGTGGAGATAATGGTTGTGGTGGAAGTTGTGGAAGTTGTACAAGTGGCAGAACCTGTTCTGCTAGCGGAACTTGCTTGCTAAATAATCAACCTCTAGGAGTTTATAATAACTATCAAGCTTCCCCATCTAATAAATATGAAATTGATTCAGTAACATGCAATAATTTGCAAAGTGGCACTGTTAGTCAGATGAAAACAAAAATAACCACTTACATAAATAGCCATAATTATACTTGTAATTCAAATCAAGATTGTTTATCGGGTAATTGTGCTACAATTACGAATAATCCTTCAAATGTTTATGGTGTAAAAGTCTGTTGCCCTTCAGGATATGCGGCTTGTGCTAGTTTGACTATCTTTGCTCCATCTTTGTGTGGGGGCGGTTCATGTGCTAACCCGTATTGTGTTACTCCTTCCTGCGCTTTTCTATACGATGACTGTGGCGGTTGGTAATATTATTTTTAGTTTGATAAAATTTTAGTTTTGTTTTTTAAAACTCTCGATTAAGAATTCTAAACATTTATTAATCTCTATAATGTTAGTTTTTTATGAGGTTAATAAAAAAAGGGCAAGTAACTTTACATGGAGTTGATTTAATCTTAGCCATACTGGGTTTAGTTATTGCCGCATTGATTTTATTTTTCTTTAGAGATACAATTTCTAATTATTTAGCTAAGTTCTATGATTGTATGCGTTTTGGGGGCTGTTTCAAATGAGGTCCGTTTTGAAAAATAAAAAAGGAATTCAAATGGGGTTTAATGAAATAGCTTTACTTATTTTAGGAATCATTGTTGTTATTATTTTTATATATGTGGCAACAAAATATGATTGGAGTGCAATTGTTAAGAATTTTCTTCCTTCTGTAAATACTACTCAAACTAATGGATATGAGACTATTGGTGGCACTGATGAAGTTGTTCCTGGAGAGTTTGTGACTGAAGATGTATTACCTAGGTTTGTAAAACCTGGAGAGGAGAATTTGATAGATGTAACAGGTTTGCCAGATAGTTATGGTGTTTCTACTAGCGATTGTTATGGTGCAGCTAAGAAGTATTGTATTATTCATCATTTGCCTACTGGGCCAGAAAATATGGATTATTATTTTGAAACTTCTTCTTTTAATCCTGGCGTACCGTATACTTTATTTAAAAGAATAAAGTTTTGGTTTGAAAAAGATACTCCTGTATGTAATATCAAAGTAGGAGAATATACTTCTAAAACAGTTTGTTTAGGTGTGTTTCCAGATACGCCTACCATTAAAACTTTTATGTTAACAGAGAGTGGGGAGTTTATTTTTCAAGAGTTGAAACCAGAGGTTATTAATGAGCCCATAGCCCCGAAAAGTTCTGGAAATTTGATTATAAACTCTTAACTTTATTTAGAAATTTTATATGTTTTTTGTTTAATTTTGGTATTTTTTTATTGTTTTTGATTAGCCTTAAGGCTTTATATTTTAGTTAAGTTTATAATTATCTTAAACATTCTAATTTTATGATTGCAAAAAAAGGGTCTTCATTACCTGTGGAAGAAATTGTAAAAATAATTATAGGTGTTGGAGTGTTTATTTTTATTTTATTTGTTATTTTTACGCTTAGTAAGCTAGTTATGGGTAATCTCCAAGAGGAACAGGCAAGGAATACTTTAGATAATATTGTTTATGAAATTAGTAAGCTGGATGATGGCCAGACTAAAGAAATTATTATAGAAAGTCCAAAAGATTGGGCTCTAATTGGTAGGGGTAAAGAGTTATGTTTTTGTGAAATTTCATCTGCACTTTATCCTTCTAAAACCGATGTAGGAACTTCTTCTTCATTAGATGCTTCTTTTGCTGTGTGTAAACAAACAGGGATTTGTAAGGATGCAAATATGGAGTTGATTTTTAGTCAAACTAAGTGTGCGCCATATGGTAAATGGTTGAGTGGATCAAAATATTCTGAAGTTTTAAACTGCCTTTCCATATCTAGAGTTCCTCTTTCGGTAACTTTGGAGCGAAATAAAGAAACTGTAAATATTTATTCAAAGGAGTCTACATATACTGGAACAGATGTGACTGGTTGGGGCGCACAGAACGAAAATTGTAGGATCTCTAACTTTAGTTATGATTCTTCTTTAGGAGATAACGGGCAAAGTTATGTGCTCCCATATCTTTTACTTAATTTTTCTGATTGCAATTTGGGAATACTTTCTGCTTCTAAGGTAGATTTCTTTTTAAAATGTCTTACTCCCTTTGGATCGTCTGAATTTCATTACCCTTCGGATCCTAGTATTAATTCTTGTGAATCGATAGAAGTTTCACAGGAGAAAAACTTTGCAAGATTTACTTCTTGTGCTGTTAGTAAATCTCTTTTAAAGGAAAGTAGTTCTTCATCATGCGAACTTGGAGTTACTATTAATTGGATTGGAACACAGAGTCAAGAGAAAGTGAATGGAGAGTGGGTTGAAAGAACTACTAAGGCTGATTTTTCTAATTTAGATTTTTTGGTAAATCCTGGGAATAAAAAATGTGAGATTTATTCAATTAAACGTTATGCGGGGATTGTTGCTAAAACACAGCATTTTTTTACATTTGAGACTGATTGTGATTTTTTAGATTTTAAACTTTATTTGAATGCTTTAACTACCGAACAGGATGAATCAAATTATTTTAAGTGTAATTCTCAAAATGACTCTTCATTTACTCCTTACTATTATAATTATCTTAAAACTTTAGAGATGTTAATTGATCCTTCTAGTGGAAGTCATAATATTATCAAGGTAAGCTATCCTTATCCTACTGATGGGGATAATGTGTGTGACAATTTTGTATTTTATTATAAGGGGCAAGAATTCCCTGTGGATTTTTCATCTTAGTAGTTTTCACGTTAGTTTTATTAACTCTTGTTATTTTAGTTATCTATGTCTGATGATATTGGTTCGTCAATGGTTGTGAAAATTGGTGTTGGTTTACTTGTAGTTGTTGTCGCATACGGAGTTTATAGAATTCTTAAGTTTTTTACGGGGCTAGGATAAATATAAAAAGAGAGGAATGTTCTTTGGTTGATGAATAAAAAAGGACAGGGGATGAGTTGGTTTTTGGTAAGTATTATTATTGCTCTAATGCTATTAGTTGTTTTTGTGTTAATTGCAATTTTTTTCCCAGCTGGTGAGACCCTTGATAGGTCTGCTTGTAAAACTTCTATCGTTTTGAGGGCTACTCTTCCTAGTGATATTGAGGGAGTTAGTGTTAATGTAAAAGATGTAGTTAATATTAGATGTCAAACTCAAAAAATTTGTGTGACTGCAAAATCTTCTGGTAAAGGTAATTGTACGGGATTAGGGAAAGACTATGATACTAGAAAATTGACCGGTAGCAACTCTACTGAACAAGCTACTCAGATCAAAATGTTTTTGGCTCGTGAAATGGCTGACTGCTGGGGAATGTTTGGTGAAGGAAAATTACAGATTTTTGCTAGAGAATTTAAATCAGCTACTTTTACTTCTAAAGGGATTATTTGTGATAAAATTGAGTTTGATAACAGTGTTTTGTACGGTAAAGATGAAATTCCTGGAACAGAAGACGATATTCAAAATATAACTGGTTTAACTAGCTATATGGTTATGCACAAAGTTCCAAATAATAATTATAGCTACATGGACTATTTGAGGGGTACGTCTGAAGGACAGAGTGCAGAACAGCTATTTGGTTCTATGGTAAATAGTGTTGCTAGTGATGCTAAGCAAAAAGATATTCTTTCTCTTTCAGGTGTAAAGTCAATAGTTTATATTGAATCTACTTTGACTAATTTTGCTGAGAGGCTAGGTGGAGGCGTAGGGTTTGTTGCTGGTAGTGTTGGGGCATTTTATACTAGGGCAGCAGGTTCTGGGTTTTTAGCAAGCGCCTTAGTTATTGGCGGCACTGTATTGGGCTCGAATGCTGGCGATAGTATTTTCAAAGCATGGTTTGTGCCTACTGGATTCTGCCCAGAGGGTGCTAATAGAGGAGAATGTAGTAATCATGTTGGAGGTTTAATTTTGACAGATTATTCTCTTGAGGGATTTTCTAAGTGGCAGATAGATTCTTTTGAAAATTTATAATGTCGTTAAGTTTATAATTATGTTTTGGTTGGGTTTTCTATGAGGTTCGATTTAGGAAAAAAAGGAGATAGTGAGGAAATTGCATGGCCGCAAGTTATTTTTACTATTTTGGTTTTGGCTTTTACGGTTGTCTTTTTTATATTTGCTAAGAATATTTTAAGTGGCGCTATGATTCAGGAAGAAATTCAGGCAAAGAAAATTGCGCTTCTTTTGGATAGTGCTGAACCTGGCACAGTTATACAATTAGATATTACCGAATTGAATAAAATTGCTGTTAAATCCGGAGAGAAAGAAACTTCTTTTGCAGATATTGTAAAATTAGATGGTACTAATCATACGGTTACTGTTTCTCTGCGAAAAGGAGACAGTAGTTACACTCACAAATATTTTTCTGATTATGAGGTAACTAGTACTGTAACTAGTGCAAATGGGAAAATACTGTTTGCTATGGAGGTAAAATAAGATGGATAAAAAAGCAAGTGAAAAAATAGAGGCTGGAATGTTTTTACTTTATTTAGTAATTATAGCTGGAGGAGTAATGGTTGTTCTCTCTTCATATGTTAATACTCCAGTAGATGTTAGAGGGTATGAGTCTCAAATACTGTATGATAAGATAATGAATTGCTTTGTTTCTGAAGGTTTTATCAATGGTGAAGTTATTGAAACAAATTTTAAGTTATTTACTAGTTGTAATATCTCAAGTTCAGTACTTGATGATTCTAATATTTATTTTGAGTTTAGATTCTTGGATGAAACCGGTAATGAATTGAAATCTTTTAGGGGCGGAGAAAATCTTGAAAGAGTTTCAAAGAAAAAAGATTGTGAAGTAATGTCTGCAACTCAGACAAAAAATCTTACTTCCTGTTTGTTTAGAAATGAGACTTATCTTTATGCTAAGGGGAATGATATCATGAATGTTAAAATAGTTGGTTGGGTTTCTTCTGATAATCAAGGAGTTAGAAAATGATAAATAAAAAAGGTAATGAGCCTTTCTCTTGGTTTGCTGGTTTGATTGCTATTCTTGCAATTATTATTTTTGCAATAGTCTTTGTTTATGTTGGGCACTTTGGAGAGAAGCCTGTTACGGTTTCTTCTTCCGGAAGTATTTATTCTCTGGAATTACAAAGAGTGGGTGCATATATTATTTCAAGTGATTTTAATAGTAGTATGAAAGGTAAAATTTTAAAAGATATTTATTCTAATGTTAATTTTGCATTTGGAGAGGCTCGTGAGTTTCCTAAGTTGCCTTTTTCTGAAGATTATTATTTTAAAAGTTATCCTTCTATTTATGATTTGGCTATTATAGATGATTTTTATTTGAAATGTAGTAAATGTGAAAATAAATACCTTTCTTTTGGGTTAAAGAGGATTAGTGATGGAAAATAAACAAGAAATGGCTAAGTTGTTTCATGGTTTGCATGGCAAACGAGCAGCAATTTCGATAGCCGTAATGGTCATAGTTACTTTATTGTTATTTGTCTATATTTTATTCGCAATGAATGTTCAGTCTTCTACTGTTTCTGAAGATTATGATTCTATTCGTCAATTAAATGATATTTATTCAGAACAGGCAGGTTATGAGAATACTCTTTATTTTAAATTGGCAGGAGATTTTTTAAATAGCTATCAAAGGGTATTGAAAGATAATTCTGAAAAATTAGGTACCGAATCAGTTTCTACACTGGAAGGGGCATTTAGTGCAGATCTTGAGACAAATTTTAAAAGAACAGATGATGGTGCTAGTGATGGTTTTAAGAAATTATTTTCTCAGGTAAATTCTTTCGTATTTGATGGCCACAGGGTTTATGTTAGTTCTCCTTGGAATGTAAAGAAGGATTATTCTCCGATGAATGTACAATATGATTCTACCTTAAATATTTCTATTGGGTTTGAGAATTTCGGGTTGCCGAGTTTTAGTGAGATTGAAGGAAGTTATTTGAGATGTCAAGAGAGTGATCAGACCGAAGAAGATCTTAAATCCTGTCTTGAAGTAGAATTTTCAAGATTTAATGTTCAATTTAATCGATTAAATTCTGGACAGGTTTGGTTGACAAGCAAAGATAACTATTATGTAGATAATAGTCTTATTCCAATCGCATTTACTCTGTCTTTTAGTTACGCTGCATAAATTAATTTATAAAAAGATTTATAAATAGCTTTCTTCTAGAATATTTATGATTGGTAATAAAAAGGGTGCTGAGGAGATGACTGCTATACTTTGGGTTATTCTTGGCATTGCTGTTGTTATTGTAATTGGCATATTTATCTATTCTTCATTCAATAAGGTTAGTACTTTTATGGATGCACAAGGTGTAGAGAACAAGGCTAGAATTGCATCTTGTCAAACTAGTTTTATGTCTTCTTTTAGTGGATCTACAGATGCTGATAAGTTTGCTAAATATTGTGGTAATTTTGAATATCCGGCTGTTGTTGGTGACCAAAAAGGATATGTTAATTGTGAGTTTTTGAAAAGAATGAATGTTGTTTCATTTACTGAGGATGAAGTTTCTTCTGATGTGACTGCTAAGTGTAATTTAACTGTCTCTAATATGTTAGCATATAACAAATGTATGGAGTTTAACAATACTAAGAAAAACGATAATTCAAATTGGGCATATTATATTAATGGAATTGAATGTTCTAGAAAATTAGCTTTGAATGCAAGTGTTCTTCAGGATAACTTTGACTTAAAGGATTCTCCTTTAGAAACTGGTAGAACTACTTATTTAGTTGATTTTGCTAAGTTGTAATTTCTTTATTTTTTGTTTCTAGCTAGTTACTTTTTTTATATTTTAAATGTGTAACCGTTCAGTAGGTTCTAACCGCAAAGTTTAAATAGTGTTGTAACTCTGGAATGATAACTATTTGAGCTTTTTGAATGGTTTAACCTTGGTGAAAAGAGTGTGTGGTTGAGTAAAAATGAATATAGGATCACACGAAAATACAAATGGTAAGATTATTAGTTTACTTAGTTTTGTCGCTTTAATTGTAATTTCTTTAAGTTTTATTTCAGCAGTTCCCTATTTAGAGGGAAATAAGTCTGTTTCTCCTTCAACAATCAATGTTGGCGAGAGTGCAGTTATTACTTTGACTGTTAACGGTGCTGGCGATTCTTATACTGTTTCAAAACCCGTTGATGTTATGTTGGTTATTGATAACTCTTGCAGTATGACTGTAACAAAGCTTTCTGATGCAAAAGCTGCTGGTAATTTGATTATTGATGAGTTAATCGCTTCTGATAGGGCTGGAATGGTCTCATTCAATACTAATCCTACATTAAGAAGCCAGTTTACAAGTAATTTTAGTTCTGTTCGTTCTAAAATAAATGCTTTAACTAATTGTGGGAGTACGAATATTGGCGAAGCAATTAATTTAGCTATAAATCAGTTTTCAGGTTCTAATGTTCGGGCTATGGTTCTTATTTCAGATGGAAGAACAAATTTACCTGCAAATGCTCAGGCTTATGCTCTTCAAAAGGCAATAGAGGCAGGATCTAAGAATATCACTATCTATACTATCGGAATTGGGAATGATGTTGACTCTAATATAATGAGAAGTATTGCTACTGCCGGACATGGTTTATATTTTCATTATCCTACTGGAAATGCTTTAGATGGCCTTTTTGATGGAATTTCACAACAGACAAGTTATCTTGCTGGAACAAATATTAGTGTTACAGATGTTTTAGCACAAGGTGTTTTTCCAAGCGCTATACCTTCTGAGTGTAATTATACTCTTAATACTAGAACTGTAACTTGTAATGCTGGTTCTTTGAATATTAGTGAGAGTAAATCCTTTAGCTTTGATGTAATTGTCTATAATTCATCTTTAACTCATTTGAATGAAATAGCGTATGTTAACTATACTAATTATCAAAATGTTAATTCTAGTTTTATATTGAATAATCCTAACGTGACTGTATCGGGTGGAGTAAATAGCTGTGTTGGAAATATTGCGCCTGTCTTAACAATTGTTTCTCCAGTTAGTGGACTTTACAATAACAGTTTAGTAAGTGTTAGTATCTCTGCTAGTGACGTTAATTTAGCAAATGTATGGTATAATCTTGGAGGAGCTAATGTTAGTTATTCTGGGAATTTTAGTGTTAATTTGTCAACTAACATCTATAGATTATCTGCATATGCAAATGATAGTTGTGGAAGTTTAAGTTCTACATTTGTATTATTTAGAGTGAATACGAGTTCAAATTCAACAAATAGTATTGGTCCAAACGTTACTATTATTTCTCCAGCTTATCAAACATATAATACTAGTTTAATTTTATTTAATGTAACTGCTGTTGACGATGTTGCAGTTAGTCATGTATGGTGCACACTAGACAATTTATCTTTTACGAATTGTGCAAATAGTTTTAGTTTGAATTTATCTAATGGATATCATACTTTCCTTGCATATGCAAATGATAGTGATGGAAATGAGGCTTGGGATGGAGTTACTTTCTTAGTAAACTCATCTAATGATGGTAATCAGACAAATCCTACTAATAATACTAACGTTACAGATGTTACTGATACAGATTGTGGGAACACACATGCACCTATAAACGATTTTGAGAATAATGATACTTCTGACTCTATTTCTATGGATGATGATTATGTTGTTGCTTTAAATTATGTGGCAAATAACTCTGTTGATAGTGGGTTTAATTTGGATAGCATTGTAAATGGTGAGAATAATAGTTTGATCTTCAATATGATTTTACTTATTGCCATTATAGTTTTACTATTACTTATTGTTTTAATTGGAAAAAGAAAAACGTCTTCTTAGATAATAATTTCTGATACTATTGGGAATGGATAGAAACTAAATAAAGGGCTTTACTTATTAAAAGATTCTTTACAGAAAGTTCTTAGAAAATCTTTGATTTTGTCTATTGTTTCTTGTTGATCTTTTTTATCAGACATTGCTACAAATTTAATAAGTAAGTCGACTAATTCGTCATCATCTAAAATTTTTATTTTATAACCGTCTACTAAAAAATAAAATCTAAAAGACCCATATTTTAATTCTTTTATTAAAATTCCTCCAATTTGAGTAACTGGCTTGCCTTTTTTAGGATTATTCTCTAAAGAATTCATTAAATCAAATATTTTGATAGATTCTTTTTTAAATTTCTTATTAATTTTTTCTTCTAGCTCTTTTGTGATGATTACTCTTGCCATCTTTTTTTTGCATTTGCAAGAGCCTCACCTATAGAAACTGTGCCTTCTTCATTCATTAACAAGTCATTCAATTGCCTTTCTCGAGCGCTTTTGATTAGCTTTAAGATTATTTCAGAGTAAGATTCTCCCTTTGTTCCAAATTGTTGCATTTCTTCCTTTATTTGTGGACTTATTGCGATAGTTGTGTTTTGCATTTTGTATATTTCCTATAATTATTATAAGTATTATAGTTTTTAAATCTTTCTATTTGGAACTTTTGGTTTAGATTACAAAAAAATTATTAGATATAATTCCTGTTAATTGTCAGAATGAATAAAACGAGGAGAGCGCAGCGGGACAAAATCCATAGGATTTTGAGTTAAAGAAAGCATCTTAATCCTTATAAAATATTAAGAGAAAAACAGGAATTATTAGATTCAATATTCCCAGGTTTAAAAGACATGTACTCAACATCTTCAGAGGATATAAAAGTAGAAATATACAAAGGAGATGAGGGAATGAAATCATCTTGGAGAGATATGATTAAAGAAGGCAAACCTGTCTATGGCTACGGAGTTAGGGGGCAACTAAGAGAGAAACTTCCCATCTTTGCAGAACAATGGACAAGAGATATGAAAACTAATAAAACTCCATATTATGGTATTTATACAAAAAAGGGAAATCTTCCAAAGTATTATACAGAAGTGAAGTATGTATCTGAGGAACTTTCAAGCCCTGTTGCTACTTTTATTTATGCAGATAAAATTAATATTAATATTTGGGAACCAACTCTTATTGCAATAGTTATAAAATCAAAATTAGTTGCCTTCATGTTCAAGAAACATTTTGATCTTCTTTGGAAAATCGCTAAACCCTAATTCTTTCTTGTCACCTTTAAGTGGACCGACAATATTTAAAAATAACGCCCATCACACCAGCAACGATGAAAATCGTAAAAACACCAATTAAATTATATGGAGACGTTACCTTATAGCCCAACACCCCAAAAACGTGAACTAAGTTCCAGCAAGGCGGTTGGTACCACAGTACTGTTCTGGCTAATTTATGAACGATGTATAAATCTAATATGGGCACAAATACAAGCATTTATAAATATGTGCCCATATGAATAAGTATGGTATATCACGAAATACGAAAAGTGAATGAAACAATCCAAAATTATCTAGTTTTCAATAATCGTGAAAAGGGTAAATGGATTAAGAAGAGTAAGTTTATTGGTACTGGGAGTATATCTAAAGAAAAAATTGAAGAACTAAAAAAAGAATTTAAACTAGAAGTTCTTTGCAGTATGGCTTCTGAAAACCTTTCTAAGGAACAGATATTGGAAATAGAGAAACTTAAATATATTTATAATGAAAAAATTAAGTCCCTTAGTAAAGAAGAATTTGAAATATTTGAAAATACATTTTTTACGGAGCTTACTTATGATAGTAATGCTATAGAAGGAAGCTCACTTTCTTTAGAAGACACTAATCTTATCTTAAACGAAGGTTTGGTTCCCGAAGGAAAGACTCTTAGAGAAGTAAATGAAGCAAAAAATCACATTCAGGCTATAAGGTTCCTCGAGGGTTATAAAGGAGACTTAAATGAATTATTCATTTTAAAACTTCATTCAATAATATTAAAAGATATTTCTGAAAAATTTGCTGGGCGATATAGAGTGAACCCTGTAAGAATATTTAAGAGTGATGTTCATTTTCCTAATGCAACTATTGTGCCTCAATTGGTTAAAAATCTGGTTTATTGGTATAAGCTCAATAAATCTAAACTACATCCCTTTGAATTAGCAATAGTTTTTTCTATGAAGCTTGTTTCAATACATCCCTTTGTTGATGGAAACGGCAGAATATCTAGACTTCTGATGAACTTCCTATTGAAAAAGAAGGATTATCCTTGGATAAATATTTATATGAAACAGCGTTCTGAATATCTAAAAGCAGTAAGAAGAGCTAACGATGAACAATACAAATCAATAATCGAGTTTAGCATAAATAGTCTTAAAGAAAACTTAGAAAGTTTTGAGATGAGAGATTAGATTATCTTTTGAAAATCGTTGAATCTTAATATTTGTCCATCCATCAAACTGGTCACATCTCCTGTCACGGCGGTTGGGGCGTATGACCATTTCCGTGAATTTTGGGGTGGACAGATTTTTAGGGATTTATCGTTGGCGTTTGTGATTTATGAAATTTATAGAGTTCCTATTTTTGAGCCAATTTGTGACGTCCCGGCGGGGCGTAGTACTATTTGTTTTTGGGGCGTACGATGTTTTAGTCTATAATTTCAATTCTAAATCCAATTTCCGGATTTAATTCTAAAGCAACTTTAGACATATTAAAACTAAAAGATAATAAGATTTATAAATCTCTTTTTATTAACTAAAATATGGCTGTTAAGATATTAACAAGAGAAGAGTTTAGTAGAATAACTAAAACCGATAAAGTTAATCCTATGATTAAATTATCTGGTTTTACGGAAAGAGATTATGAGAATTTTGCCAAGGCTTACACTCAAACTACTCCTGCAAGATCTTTGGCATCACAAGGATATGGATGGAGAAATTGCGAATTAGAGCCTTTTAGAATGTCAGAAGAGTGGAAAACATGGGGATATATTGCCCCATAAATCATATTTATAAAATTATTAATTCAAATATCATCAAAGATCTTGTATAACTTGTTTTAAATATTTAATCTTAGAAAAATTTAGTTTTCCTTAAATATTCTTAAAACAAATAGAGTTCCATTCTTCTTAGAGTTAATTTCCTTTTCTAACTCTTTAGAATCTCTACAATAAGCTAGCTTATAGCTAAATTTAGATCGCTTTTCTTTAAGTTGCGGGAATTCAGAAAATAATTCTTTCTTTTTTCTTTAAACACTTTCTTATAACTCGCCCCAATTTTTCACCATCCCATAATTCTATGGGACAACCCTCGGCTTGTTTAATCGCATTTTTAGTAAAACTCGACGTAGTAATAAGAATACCCTTATTAGCTCTAACCCCTTTCATTTGCATAGCTCCTAATAATTTCTGAACTTCAACATTTCCAACCGGACATTTTTTATACTTTTTTACTTGGATTGCAATAATATCGTCATTATTTTTAGCAATAACATCTATACCATAATCTCTAGATGCCGAAGTGGCTACTGCTTTATATCCCATACTTATAAATAATCTAGCTATATACTTCTCGAACTCATATGAGGACATGCGGTCTATTGATTCTAAACAAAAAATGTTTTTCTTTTTATCATAGCATTTAATTAAATGATAAATTGCCCAGAACGATAAAATAGCTATAATAAATGGCAAAAAGATAATACCTAATAAGGAAATCAATATAATTCCTACAATTCCGTTTGCTTTTATCATCTTCGTTATTTAGTTTGTTAATTTTTAAATGTTGTCGGTCCACCAAATGGGGACACAGGCGTGGGACAAGCTTTTTATATTACCAATACCGTCAATATTCATAATTCTAAAAATAAGTTAGCTGATAAGCGAAGCAGTTACATTTTGTAACCAACTGAAATTTTGTAAACACGTTATTATAACATTTTTATTATACTTGTATCACCTTTTAGTTATTTGAGAATATTGTTATTAATTTCATTTGTACACAAAATGTGGACAACTCAATTGTTAAAAGAAGAATGTATTGAGTCGTACGATTTTATCGTATAGTGGAAATTTACTATTTACCCTTTACATTTGATATTTCAATTGTAAAGGGTAAAATCTCTGATTCTATAGAAAATAACTAGATTTAGTCTTGCAATACTTTCGATATACAACACCCTTCTAAAGCGAAATATTTAAATACTGATAAATCAGTAATATTACTGAAAATACGGTAAGTAATATGACAAAAGACAAAGATTCAGAAGTGAAGGAAGGAGAATACGCTCTACTCGAAAGTATGTTCCCAAAGGCGAAGGATTTGACAATAAAAGAAATAATGAAAAGTGCGCCATATTCTTCTTATGAAAGAAATAATTCTTATCTAAAATCTCTAGCGAAGAAAAAAGTTATTGAAGGTAAAAAAATAGGCAAAACTTATGTCTTCTCATTAATATCTGACAATTGGTCCTCGAAAAAAGCATTTTACTCTTATGCCTTAGAAAGATCAAAGACTTTTTCAAATGCAAATAAGATTATTTCTTTAGCCTTAAAAGAAATCCCAGAAGAAGATGCAGAATTAATTATGATATTTGGAAGCTATGCCAAGGGAATACCTAGAGCAGATAGCGATATCGATTTGATTATTGTTTCTGAAAATAAGGAAAAAGTTGAGATAGACCTTGCTTCTATAAGGAGAAGATATAATCTCAAAATGCACCCTATAATTATCCACAAAATAGAATTTATAAAAATAAAAAATGAAAATAGAGAACTCTGGAATTCTTTAGTAGCGAATGGAATAATATTTAAAGGATATGAATTATTCTATTATTATGCCTATACAAACTAAACAAACAGATAATAAATTACCTCCCGGATTAGTTAAAGATAAAGAAGCCAAATTACTTGCTTCAAAATATTTAGAGCGGGCAAATAAAAATATTGAGCTTATGAATATAATTTCTGAATTAAGCAAAAATAAAGAAGCTCAAAAAGCATTAAGTTTATCTGAAACTTATTCCAATGATGAATGGGTCACTATAACTTCTTATTATGCGATGTATACTGCAGCTTTGGCTTTACTCGGAAAAATAGGCTACAAATGCAATGTTCACACATCTACAATTTGGGCTATAGAAAAATTCTTTATTGAAAGAAAGATTATAGAACCTGAATACCTTTCCTTTCTCAATCATGCAAAAGAGCAAGTAAGTAAGAATGATGTAGATTCTTTATCTAAAGGGAAAAACGATAGAGAAACAGCGCAATATAATGTTACAAAAGAACTTACACGTTCCATTGCTGAAGCAAGCATGAAAAATGCTCATGCTTTTGTAAACAAAGCAAATAGTATTATTTTAAGTTAATCCTATCCACCCATAAAACGGGTCACATCTCCTGTCACGGCGGTTGGGGCGTATGACCATTTCCGTGAATTTTGGGGTGGATAGATTTTTATTGATTATGTACACAAAAGTTCATGCAGTCTGCTTTGTCTGGTTCGCTTCCAATAGAATCACATCCATTTAGGCAGTTAATTAAATTTGTATTTTGTGTTTCTAGTGCTGTTGTATTAACTGAAAGTTTTTCTTGCATTTCTTCAATTGTGGTATTTTCAGTTATTCCATTAGCAACTAATTCTGCTTGTTTATCGGCTACAGCTTTTTGTGTTTGTGAACATCCAGATTCACAGCTAGTTCTTGTTGAACCTGTAGGTATTTGTTTACATGTTTGCATACAACTATCAATTGTTTCTTGTATTGTCATGTCTCCAGCAGATTTTTCTTGTTTATTAGATGAACTAAAAACTGCAATCGCAATTCCAGCTATAACTATTAATGAAACTATTACGATAGCTATTATCCATAGCTTTTTATTAGAATTTACTACCTCTTCCATGTTTTTAGATAACTTCTTGGCGTTTAAATACCTTTCAGTCGTTTATTATTTTAATCATTTCATCTGTTATAAAGTCTGTTTTTGTTCCGGAATAACTCAGATATAGTTTTTCTTTTGCTCTTGAGATAGCTACATAGAATAATCTCTTTTCTTCTTCGTCTTTGTCATAATTTTCCATTTTTATCATTTCTATTATTGGATGGTCTGAAGCTTTACAGGGGAAGTTTTGAACATTACAACCTATTACAAAAGTTTCTCTAGCTTGCAATCCTTTGATTGAATGTATTGTTGCTAAAGTCACCTCTCCTTCTTTTGCATTTATTTGAGTGTTTTCGTCTTCTGTTTTTAGTATGTGTGGGATTTGCATATTTCTCATTATTTTCGATATTTCGACTAATTGTCTATTTGTTCTTGCAAGGATAAAGATTTCTTGTCTTTCTGACTTAGATTCTAAGACTTTCTGAAGAACGTCTAAAATTTCTTCCATTTCATTTTCAAATCTTTCTAAAATTATTTCATTTTGTTTGGATTCTTTATTTGAGATCAGATCGGGAAAACCTAGATGTTTTATGGATGAGTTCATTAGAGTTACTATCTTCTTTGTGCTTCTATAGTTCATAACTAGCGGGACTATTTCACATTCAGGATATTCCTTTGAAAAGTTAGTGATATGTGTGATTTCTGAGCCTCTCCAACCAAAAATAGATTGTCTAGGATCGCCAACTCCAAATAGATTTGGTGCATTTAGAAGTTTTATGAAGTCCACTTGCATAGAATTCAGGTCTTGATATTCATCTACTAGGATATGTTCAAATTTAGGTATTTTATCTGGATTTCTTTTGAGGAAATTAAGAGAGTCTATGACTTGATCTGAGAAATCCCTTAGGCCTTCGGTTTCCATATATGTTTTTATATAATTGCATGTTCTAAGAACCATTAGAGCAATTAGGTAATGTTTCGTGTCTGCATCTTTTGAGAAGTCATAAATTGGTTTGTTTTTTGATTTGAAGTAGTCTATTATGGCGAAGCAGTCATTTATGAAAGTCCACATTAATCTTTCTGGAGTTTTATTTGCTCTTTGTTGTGGGCTGAAGTATTCTTCTACTGCTTGGAGTAATGTCTTTTTTTGACTTTCTAGAGCTTCTTTTACCATAATTATTTTATCTTGTGTTGTAATTAACCTTATAGGTCTTCCATAAATTTCTCTTTCATGTTTGTTAAGAATATGTTCTCCTAGCGAATTGAATGTTTCTATATTTGTTGAGATTCCAAGTTCTGAAAGTCTATTCCTCATTTCTTGTCTTGCTTTTCTTGTAAATGTTATGGCTAATATTTTTGAAGGATTTACTCCTCGATGTTTTACTAGGAATTCTACTCTTTTTGTTAGAACTGCAGTTTTTCCAGAACCGGCACCTGCAATACACATAATTTTTTCATTTTTTGAGATTATGGCTTTCTTCTGATTTTCGTTAAAATTTTCTAGGAACTTATCAAATTCTTGGAATTCATATATTTCTTCTGTGCTAATATCAAACTTTTCTAGAGTTGGTTTTTCTGTTTTCTTTAGGTAATATTTTGGGGCGATTAATTCTGTAGTTCCTTTAGATGTTAGGCTTAGGAGTTTGAGAAAGGGATTGGAAAGAGTTCCAGATACTTCTACAAATCTATTCTTAATCATGTCATCTACCATTTCTCTAACTTCTTGCTTTGAAAGTTTTAGGCTGTTAAAGTTTATTTTTCTAGTAAGCTTGTTCTTGGATACTGATGCATTTGTTGAGTCTCCTGTTAAAAAGTCTATTAAAGTTGTTTTTCCTATTGGAAAGGGAATTTCATTTAAAGATTTTAAAATTTTAAGGTAGTCAAAAACATGAGTATCTTCTTTTGAGCTAAATATATTCTCCATCTTTTTATTATTAAAAATATCGATGGTTTTTAAGTATTATTGGGATAACTATTCTCTAAACTCTCTGTTAATACTTATCTTTAAATAGGGTTAATTTTTTTATTTACTATGGAATTTAGATTAAAATCCTTATTTGGTGGGGTGGTTTTAGCTGTTGCTGTGGCCTCTGGGGGGACAAATGATTTGATTAGGGCATCAACTAATGATCTTTCTTCTGTGGACGTTAAAGCTCCAGAATTTACTTCTTTTAATTGGATTTATTCTAATAATGTTCAGTATGCTGAAATGAAAGGCAGAATTTATACAGGGGATAAAAAAAAGTATTCTCTCCAGTCATGTACTAACTTGGTTGTGAAAGATTGGCAAACAATTTCTTCTAAGGATCTTTTCGATGGCGGTAAAAAAGAGGAGTTTTGTTTTCAGGATTTAGTTAATGGGGAAAGGAAGTTTTATAGGATTAATAAAGAATAGGTTAATCTTTTAAAGAGCCTCTTTATGAAATGTTTATGAAAAAAATAGTTAGTATTTTATTGGGTATTTTAGCAATTGTAGTTCTTGTAGGGCTATTTGTTTTTGCTTACTTCGATTCTTTACCTCAAGAAATTATAAAAATAACTACTCCGTTGCCTACAATTAGTGTAAATTATTCTAATTTTGCTACAGTTATAGCAAAAAATAGTGTGGTTAAGGCTATTCCAAGTGAATCTACTATTTCTTTGAGGTTCTATAATTTTGATTCGGGTGAACGAGTATTTGAAAAATCTTATTTAATTACTACTGGAAAAATTATTGAGGGGACTGGCGATTCGGATATTGCTCTTCTATTGCATTCTAAGTACTTGAAGGAATTAACAAATAAGAACTTTTGTTCTATTATTCAGAAGGCTAATAAAAATGGGGATTTAGGGTTTGAGACTAATTTGTCTAGTGTTGCTTTGGCATGGAAGATGAAGTCTATGTATCAGTATAAAGAATGTTTGGGAATGTAGTTGCTAGTTGTTTCAAAATTTATTTTAACTAATTATTTCTTCAACTTCAATCTTATAGGTATTAATTACTGATTTGCCAAGAATTTTTTCTATTTTAGCCGTTATTTCTTTTAATTCATCATTGTTTTTTACGTAGAATGCATAGTATAAATTAACATATCCTACTGCTTTTATTATTATTCCAAATCTAGGATCTGATTGCGCATATTTTATGAATTTTTCAATTTCATTATTATTTGTAGGATTTATTCTAGAAATGAAAGTGTACTCTCTTAGTCCTATCTTTGAAATATCAATTATTGGGTAACATCTTTCTATTATTTTTTCTTTAATTAGCCAATCAATTCTTCTTTTTATAGTATTTACGTCAATACCTATCTTTTTTGATAATTCTATTAGAGGAGCTATTGAATTTTTTCTTAATTCTTGGATTATCTTCCAATCTGTGTCTTTTAGTTCTACATTTTCTGGATTGCCTTTAATGTCACAAATAGCTTTCTTTTCCGGATTCAATATTCTTTCAAAATAGGTATAGGATCTTACGCTCTGGAATGAGACATAGTTCTTTATGTATTTGCTAAACTTAGTCATAACCTTTGTTTGAATTTCATCGTATCTTTCAATTGTTTTAGTCCAAACAGATATATACATTTTCCACTCAGAAACATCATGAAGCATGTAGCAACAACTTACCTCATTTATGCTAGTAATATGTGTGAGATACTTTTCAACTTCTTTTCCATTAACTGATCTTAAATCTAAATAAAGAGAGTGTCTGCTGTATCCTAGTTTTGGATAATTTAGGTTTATAGTGTATTTTTTTATTATTTTTTGTTCCTCAAGTTTCTTAATCCTATAGTGTACTTTTTGTTGAGAAAGTTTGACTGTTTTAGCAATCTTAGCTAGGGGTTGTCTACAGTTTTGTAATAATTCAAATAGAATTAGTTTATCTGTGCTATCAGCCATATTTTGTAAAACCCTAGATTATTTATATAGTTTTGTATGGATTTACAAAAAAATTTATGGGCTTGTTTATATAGACTTATTTGTAAGATAATTCATTAAAGAGGATGTGAAAGGGATGATTCACATCAAATGGAAGAACAGATAATAAGTCCAACTAAACAAGAGTTAATTGTTAAAGGAAAACTAGCTTATAGTGAGTCGTTTGGGGCATGGAACACTATTAGGCTCAAGAAAGAAATTCTAAATGAGTTTAATATATTAAGGGAGAAGCGAAAGTCTTTTTCATATAAGTTAACTTTTTATCAGAATGGCGAGCAATTGGAGAAAGCTATACATAGACTTAGAAAAAATAAGGTCCCTATGCCTATTTTAATGTGGTTTGTTAAGGATAAATAAAATATTATGCTACAAGGTTCTTAACTGCCACATTACTATAACAGATACTTTTTTAAGTTGTAATATGCTTCTATATTAATGAAGTTTAAAATTGGTAGTAATTTTGTCATTTTTATATTATTTTTTGGAGTTGCTGCTCTAGAGGCTATTCAAACAAAAAATTGGTTGAAAGTTCTCTTTTGGTTAGCAATATCATTAGTTTTTCTTTTTGCAGACAATTTTAAAGAGAGGAGTAAGTAATGGATTACAAACATACTCAAATTGGTTACCTGATTTTAGGGGTTTTGCTGTTCACTGCTTTGTTTTTCTTAGGGGTTTATATTATGGCTTCCACCGAGCCACAATCTGTAAATTCTGGCACAAATTTCGTAGTTACTGTCACAATAGTATTAATTCTGTTTATTCTTGCTTCTTTTTGGTCACTTCAAGTAATTATTAACAAAAACTATCTAAAAATAAAATTTGGTTATGGAATATTTAAAAAAAGTTTTTCATTAAAGGAAATAAAATCGGTACAAGTTGTAAAGAATCACTGGTACTATGGGTGGGGAATAAGATTATTTTTATGGCCTAAAATGTGGATATATAATGTTTCGGGTTATGGCGCCGTAGAAATAACCATGAAAGATGGCAAGAGATATAGAATTGGCACAGATGAACCAATAAAGTTAGAGCAAGCTCTTAAGAAATCAATTAAAAAATAATAAGTTATACTACGGGGTTGTTAAGTGGTAGTTAATTGTAGATAAATTATAATTATCAAATTCTTGTTCTGATATACAAAATTCAAAGAGTACCTTAATAATATTCAGGCAGACACTCCACAGGATATCCTTTTCTAAATCATCTTCTTTTATATCTTTACCACTTAAACTTATTGCAAAATACCTTGCCATAACTAACTCTTTTTCAAAGTCATCTCTTTCAACTTCTTTACCGAGTAAAATTTCTTCATAGTCTCCTTCGTACAAATCATATTCTATCTTAAATAATTCTCAGTAGTATGTGTACTCTTTATTCCAGATATAAGATTCAAAGACCCATAAGAATATTCATTGTAATGCAAATTAGTTCATAAATATTTGTATTCATTTCTATCTTGGGTCCTCTAAAACGAAATCTAGGTATTATGACTTTTCCAAGTTATAGATAAGTTCTAATTAAACTCACTTGAGCTTTTATAATACCAATTGGTTATAGAAAAGTTTATATAGTACTAAAAACAACCATAATCATGGCAAAAGAAAAAAAGTTAAACAGTATAGATTTCTTAGTATTTAGCGAAGCCTACAAGAGAACGTTAAACTACTTCTTCTCATTTCCTTCTCATGCGATAGGTCTTAATGACCTCTCCCAAGCCATAAGTGTTTCCAAAACAAGTGTAAAGGATGCAGTGTTACAACTCGAACAAGAAAAATTTCTAATTAAAGAAGAGGTTGGAAAAGCATGGAGAATAACACTCAACCAATCCCATCCCTTTTTAGTAACAAGAAAAATCCCACTTTCATTACAAACAGTTTACGAATCTGGAGCAATAGACATGATAAGAACTCAGTATCCTTCTGCAAAAGCGATTATTTTATTTGGCTCATTTAGAAATGGTAAGGATATCGAGCAAAGCGACATGGACATCGCAGTAGAAATTTCTGGAAATGAAGAACCCAGAATTGAGCAACTAGGAATATTAGAAAAATTCGCAAACTACAGAAAAAAAGTTCCTATTAATTTGTTTATATTCTCTAGAAATAAGGTAGATATAAACATCTTCAATAATATTGCAAACGGCATAATTTTAGATGGATTTTTGGAGGTTAGAACATGAGAACTAAAGCCCCAGACAAAAAGTCTGCTGTAAGCTTACTTATTGCCTCCGAAAATCAAATGAAATATACACTAACAATCACATCAACAGATTTATCTGCATTCACAATTATCAGAAATGTTTACGAATGTTTCCAGATGATAGGAAAAGCAATTTTATTAACGGAAGGAAAAATTTCAGAAGATCACATTGAATCTCTAAAAGCTATAGAATCCCTAAATCTCAAATTATCCCGTCCACTAAAGATAATAGACAATCTAAGACAAGCAAGACATGGAATTAATTATTATGGATACGTTCCAAAAAAAGAAGAAGCAGACGAAGCTATTATTTTTGCAAAAGATGTTTTTAATGAGATATTAAAAGCAGCAAAAGAAAAAACAAAATAATTTCTTTTCATCCTAGACGTTTCTATCTTGAGTTCTCTGTAGGCTTCATACATGACTATTTTCCTTTCTTATTTTCTTAGCTCTTAATCCATCTTTAGTTCTTTTTGAGGTTACGGCACCTTCATATTCTGCTAGTAGGAAGTGAAGTCCCTTAGCGAATATTCCTTCGGGAGTAATGCTATCGAATTTTTGAGTAACTGAAGTAAGAGTAATATTCTTTTTCTTAAGGATTGAATCAACATCATTTAGAATATTTACCTTTCTTGCTAATCTATCAATACTATAAACTATAACTTCTGAAAAATTATTTGATTCTTCTAAGAGTTGATTCAGCGCCTTTCTTTTTCTTATGTATCCTTTCGTATTTAGATCAGAATATTCCTTAAAGATCTTTAATTTATTTAATTTACAGTATTCCCTGCATTTTACTTTTTGCATATTTTCCTGATTTGGGAATTTTTTTGAAGTTCTATAGTATATCGCTACATTTTTCATAATTAGTGAATCAATTACTTCTTTTAATATTCCCGAGTTACTTTTTTTGTACAAAAAATTGTACAATTTTTTTCACTCGGACATATTTAATCATTAAAATTAGCAGGTTTTCATGGAAAAATGCATTGTCTGCAAAAGAGATTTGCTGGATGAGGATGACGTTTGTTATTCTTGTTTGCAATTCTTGGAATGGAAGTACGGTAATCGTGGTTCCCTTCAGAAGATAGAAGAGATGAAGCGACATGCTCAACTAAATTCGGGAGGTAAAAAATGAAAAGTAGAACATATGCTATTATAGGGTTAGCCTTTATGGCTTTTTTCTTTGCTATGCAGTTTTCTTTAGCAATAGATTTCAATCAGTCTATTTCTGCTCAAGATAAGGCAACTTTTGATCAGATGTTGAATCCAGTTTTGAAAATCTATAATTTTGCTAAATATGCTGCAACAGTAGTTGCAGTTGTTGTGCTTCTTTTCGCAGGCATAACATATATTGCATCTGCGGGAGATCCAGCAAAAAGAGAAAAGGCAAAGAGTATGGCGATGTACGTTATCGTTGGTTTAGTAGTCATTTGGGCTGCTCCTCTGATAGTGAACTTTATTACGGGATGACGAGAGTTTTTTTATTTTGGGCGCTTGCACTTTCATTAGTGCAGGCCCCTTTTGTTTTTTCTTTAAATTGTGATGGAGTATCATCTGCCAATAAAGATGTATGTAATACTATTATTCAAATGAGTAACTTAACAGATAGTGATAAATTATTGTTAATTTCTAATCTAGATTACTCTATTGAGTTATTTCCAGATCATTTAAGGATTAGTACAAATAATAATGGCCTGGTTTTATCTTCTGCTCCCCAAGGAGTTCAAACAGTTAGTAAGACTTACATAAAAAATGCGTGGGCTTCAATTTTTACTTTAATGCCTTCTGTTCTATATAATTACAGTTTATACTCTCCCTCAGATCCAATAGTTTTAACAGGATTTAATTATGCTTTAGATGTTCCAGCTGATTATTCTAGTCCTGGTTATCCTACAACAAATAGCGGTGACTGCAGAAGGGTCTATACTATTTTACAGAATACTGCCAAGAATAGCATTTATGTGAATAATGTTTTGTATGGGGAAGGTAAACTTGCAAGAATTGTATTGAATAAGGATTCTAAGATAGTTTCAAATTATTCTATTATTTTTAAATTAAAGATTGACTATACAAAATGGCGCTCTTATTGTTGTAAAAGAGTAAAAGGAATATGTACAAAGACTTGCCGTGCTTGTGATTCTACTTCTTCTGAAATAAAACAGGAAAGTGCATCAATATTTACTGAAAAACTTGTTAAATATTATCCTAATAATCTATTTGTAGGAGTAGTTGACTTAAAGCAGAATGTTAACTCAAATGAACTTCAATTAAATTATAGTGATAGTGTTTCCTTAGATCTTAAAAGTTCTAGTTTTGAATTTGATAAATATTCCTATTATATTAATTATTCCTTTTATCCTTATAATATTTATACTATTTCTGCTAGGGATTTGAAACAAACTAAATTAGATAATTTGTATTATACTAATAATTCTCTAATTGTAAAAGATATTGGTAGTTGTGTTTTGAAAGGATATGATTTCTTTAATAAAATTGAGAAGAACTGTAGTTTAACTAATAGTAAGATAAATCTTACAATAAAGACAAATCAAACATACTATGTTTCTGGTAGTAAGATTAATGTAACAATTTTACCTGAAGATTTATATGTTAATCTAACTTATGCTAATGTTTCTTATTTTGCTAGAAAGAGTATTTTATTAGACACAAAACAAAAGTACAATAAAATAACTGCTATCTATAATGGCGAATCTACTCAGAAGATCATTTTTATTTATGATAACTCTCGAATATTACTAGTTTGGAAACTAACTTTATTTTATTTGGTGTTATTTCTAATTTACAAAATTCTAAATAAATACTGGAGGTTCTCATGACTGATGAATGTGGTCTTTTGAATCTTGCAAGTTGTATACCTGAAAAAATTTATGAGTTTATTTTAAATATTATTAATGCTCCAATAAAACCTTTACTTGATTTAGTTAAGAGTTTGTTGGTAGAACCGATAAGAATTGACACAGTTGCACCTATTTGGGCAATCATTATCTATATACTATCTTTATTTTATGGATTGCTAATTCTTTATTCAGGATTTAATTTTATGATTTCGGGTTATGATGCTGTAAAAAGAGCAAAAGCAAAGCAATGGTTCCAAAACATATTCATGATGATTGTACTCGTTCAGTGTTCTTACTTTCTTTATTATTTGTGTGTTGATGTAAGTTCTCTGATGACTGCAGGAGTAATTAATTTAGTGAATGAAAACTTCTTTTTATTAACTGCAGATAATATAACAAATATCGGATTGCAGTTTTTCTTCGGTATGTTTTACTTATTTGCTATCTTAATATCTGTTTTATTATTAACTTTGAGATATTTATTCGTTTTAGTGGGATTAGTTTTCTTTCCGGTAGGTATCTTTCTTTACTTTATTCCGGTTACTAAGGAATACGGTAAGGTTATCTTTAATTCACTAGGAGTATACTTGCTTGTACCCTTCTTTGATGGATTGATATTGCTGATCTGTTCAAGAATGCTAGAAATTCCTGCATTTGAGAATTTTAAGATTTTAGTAATGATTGCGGCCTTTTCCATTATTAATTTCCTTATGTTCTACCTAATTATATTTTCGTTAATTAAATCTGCAATGAAAGCTTCTTCGGATAATATTAAAGTAGTTAGCACAATTGCAGGGTGGTTTGCATGACCTATCAAATACCTCAGCAATTACAATATAAAGAGAAGATTATGTTTGGATTAACATTTAAACAGCTAGGTTATTTTTCTTTGTTTGCTTTAGTAGATGTTATTATCTTTAAAAAATTAGGATTGTCATTAGTGGGCATAATTCTAATAACTATTTTCGCTCTTACTGGAATGATGTTTGTTTTTTTTAATTTGGAAAAGTTAATCAAAGAATATTTTTACTTCTTTAGAAATCGTTTAGTTTTGAAAGACACTAAGAAGATGTTAGCCTTGTTAGATATTAAAGAAGTAAAAAATAATTTAATAATTAATAAGAGGAAGATAGCCATTTTACGAGTAAGTCCTGTGAATTTTAGTCTTAAGCCAGATGAAGACAGGGAAACTATTATCTATTCGTTTCAGAAGTTTCTTAATTCTTTAGACTTCTCTACTCAGATATTAATGAATACGGAAACAATTAATCTAAATGATTATTTAGACGCATTAAAAGGTAGGAATGATAAAGACTACAAAGAACTCTTTGAAAGCTACAAGAAGCATTTGCATGAAACTATTAAGAGCAATAAATTAATGGACAGGATATTTTATTTGGTTGTAAAAGAACAGACAAATATAGATATTCAAGTTGATGTTTGTACGGATAGATTGAAGGCTATGAATTTGAAGGTAGAGAGGCTTCGCGATAAAAAGCTAGTTTCTTTTCTAAAAACTTTTTTTAGTCCCTTAGAGGGTGAAGGATTTCAACCAACAAAAATAAATAACTTTTCTAATTATCTTGAGATAGTTAATGAAAGAGATTTAACTGAAGAAGAAATTAAGAAAGCAGTAGCAATTAATACAATAATAGATAAAAGAAATAACGAAACTGAAAAGAATAATCTGGAGTTAAAAAAGGGTAATAGAAAGGCTCTTGAAAAAAGAGAAGATGAAACAAGATATACTTCTCGCGAGTTTAGGAGAGTTATTTATGCTTCTGGTTATCCTAGGAATGTTGAATCTGGGTTTTTAGATAAAATAGTTAGTTCTTTGGCGGATTTTAATTTAAGTATTCATATCAAGCCATATCCTATTGAAAATATGCTTATAGATTTGAATAGGCAACTCCAGAAGCAAAGAGCGGATTTGTATACGATGCAACAAAAGGGTATTAGCAATCCTTCTTTGGAAATTCAGAATACGGATACTAGGTATATTTTAGAGAATCTTCAGAAAGGAGAGGAAAGATTGTTTAATGTTAGTTTGTATATAATTTGTAAAGCTGGTTCTTTGGCGGATTTAAATTTACTTACTAAGAAAGTTGAGTCTGAGCTAAATAGTCTAATGATTTTGCCCAGAATTGCCGAAAGAAGAACTTTACAGGGTTTGAAGTCTTGTTTACCTTTCGGAGTAGATGAGTTAAAGGAAAATAGAAATATAACAACTAAGGCGCTATCTGCCTTTTTTCCCTTTACTAGCCAGTTCTTGCAGGTAGATGATGGGGGAGTTTGGCTTGGAATGAATAGTAATAATATTCCAATAATTAAAGACATTTTCAAGCTTCCAAATCCTAATGGACTAGTATTAGCTCAGTCTGGTGGTGGGAAGTCTTTCTTTTGCAAGCTACTCATTACTAGATATTTACTTAATGGGACTAAGGTAATGATAATTGATCCGCAAGGAGAATATAGGTCTTTGGTTAGTCGTTTTAAAGGGCAGAGAGTAGATCTTTCTCGTAGTTCAAAGACAATGATTAACCCATTGGATTTAGCTGGGCATGATTATGTTGAAAAAAGATTGAGTTTGATTGATTTGATGCAGGTTATGCTGGGTAAAATGACGGAGCCGCAAAAATCTTTTATGGATAAGGCGATCTCTATGGCCTATAGGGTTAAGAAGATCTCCGATAAGTCTCGAACTTGGAAGAATGAGCCTCCAATTTTAAATGATTTACTTACTGCTTTACGGACTCTTGAGAGAAAGGCTAGTCCTATTGAAAGAACTACGATTACTAGTTTAGTAAATAGGCTTGATATGTATGTTACAGGTGTGTTTAAATTTATGAATAGACATACTAATATAAAATTTAATAATAAATTAGTTTGTTTTGATATAGGTAATTTACCTAAGCAAGTTAAACCTGCTATTATGTTTATGGTTTTAGATTATATTTATATGAAGATGAAATCAGATTTGTCTAGGAAGTTATTATTAATTGATGAGTCTTGGTCTTTACTTTCTAGATCTGAAGATGCTTCGTATATTTTTGAAATTGTTAAGACTTGCCGTAAATTTAATATGGGGTTATTAATGATTAATCAGGAGGTTGAGGGATTATTCGAGTCTTCGGCTGGTAAATCTGTCCTGGCTAACTCTGCATATACTTTATTGATGAAGCAAAAGCCGGTAGTTATTAATGATATTTGCCGTACTTTTAATTTAAGTAATAATGAGAAGCAGCATTTACTTACTTGTTCTGTTGGTGAAGGGTTATTAATTATGGAAGATGATCATAGTAAGATTAAAGTTGTTGCATCTCCTGAAGAACATGAAATAATTACTACTAATGCCGATGAGATCTTGGATACTAAAGAGATTACTAATGTTAAGGGAAGGAAAGTTAATATTAGGGTAGATCCTGAAAAAAGATTTTTTAAATATAGCAAAGTATCTAAAGATGAAAGAGAATTTTTAATTGAAGAAGGGTATGTTGTTTCTGAACATAAAAGTCTTTTTTCTACTAAGCGTGAGAAGTATTTATTATTGCCTCGATGTAACGAGTCTGTGAATCATTTTTTTGTTATTTGGGATATTAAATATTTTTTAGAGAGCAAAGGCGTTAAAGTTGATACTCCTACTACTAAAGAGCCAGATTTAATTTTTTCTATAAATGGAAATAAATGTGCAATAGAAGTTGAGACTGGAACTAAGATAAAAAAAGATCGTAAAATGATTGAAGATAAGATTGAGAAGTTGAAAAATAATTATGATGGCTGGTTTTTTGTTATAACTGGTAAACAATATGTTGGAGAATACCGAAAAATAGCAAAGGTTGTTGAAATGAGATATTTAAAAAATGTTCTTATTGAAATCACTAAAAAAGCCCCACGCAGATAGATCTCTTATATGGGGCGGGGCTTTTTTTTGCCGACGTAGTTTTGATTTTTTGATTATTTTATTGAATTATTTTTCAAAAATAAATTGGGCCTATTTTGGGGTGTTTTAGGTAATAATCACCTTGTTTCTGTGTTTATCTGAACTATACTTTGAAGGAAAGAGTAGGGATATAAGAAATAAGAAGGTTATTCTTTACCAACACCCTTTAATTTATTCAGATAGGTTATTGTTTTTAAATGTTATTGCTCTAGTACTTCAACTTCTAATTTTCCAACAGCACCGTAAAATCTAGCTCCATAACTTCCTCGATTAAAAAGTAATTCATAGAACTGTTGGCTTATTGAAAAAGTTACTTTGTCTGCATCACCCAAATAACAATTAGATGGTTCTTGTGAAACTTCAGTAAGCTCTCTTTGAGTTACGTTTGTAACTAAACTGAAAGAAATATCTTTTCTTTTTTTCCCATCTTGATAGTTAAGATTTCCTACTAGGATATTATTTGCTAATCTTTTCATTTCACTTTGGCTTATTTTTGCTAGTATTTCAAGTCCGCAAGATTTTACTTCCATGAAGATTTTATTTTATATGTGTTTAATTAGATTATTGTTTTAGTTATAGCCTTTATACTACGCACTCCAACGCTTATTTCCTAGGGATTTAGTTTAAATAGTTGGTATCTTTAATTAGAATATGAAAAACTTTTGGATAATTTCTTTAATTGTGGGCTTATTTGTTCTATTCTTTTTTCCAGAACCAGAAACAAATTTTATTTATTACTTTTTAACTGCATTATTTTTTATTATTCTAACAGTTATTTTATTTAAGAAGGCTAAAAGTAAGTCTTAAAATTTATTCTAAAAGGTCAAACGTTTTATAATGGGATATGTGATCCGTTTGATGGATGGATAAAGTATCTTTTAAGGTAATCATGATTATCGCTCCAAATTGATTAGGAGTCTAGAGAGTGTTTATAAATAGTTTTTTGCTTAGATAGGATATGGGTAAACTAATTCAGTTTGGTGAAAATGTTAAAGGTTACAATATCCCAGTTTTAAACGAGAGAGAAATACGTGCAGCAGCAGGAATTCTATTTTTAGCTACATTTACTTCCTGGTTGTTTATTCTATTTAATGGAAACTTTGTTCCAATAAAGTATATTATAACCTTATTTTTTACTGATTTTGTGATAAGGGTTTTTATAAATCCTAGATTCTCTCCTTCTTTGATATTGGGGCGTTTAATAGTTCGGAATCAAACGCCTGAGTATGTCGGAGCTCCTCAGAAGAAATTTGCATGGATAATAGGCGTTATTTTGTCAGCTATTATGTTTTTTCATTTTATTGTGATAAATGTTGTTAGTCCGGTTGCAGGCCTTATTTGTATTACTTGCTTAGTATTCCTATTTTTTGAATCTGCTTTTGGAATTTGTTTAGGATGTAAATTTTATCCATTGTTTTTTAAGGATAAAGTAAGATACTGTCCTGGCGATGTTTGTAACGTTAAAGCTAAACAAGACATTCAGAAGATCTCTAAAAGTCAAATACTTATTTTGTTGGCTTTTGTTGTATTCATCATTTCAATAGCTTATTTTTTGAATAATAAATTTGTTGAAAATCCGTATGATGTGTTAACAGGCAAAATTACTGAAAACTTAAATGGAGTAAACACTCAGATTGCAAATCCTGCTTCTATTAATTGTCTTGAAAAGGGCGGAAATTTATCTATTGTTAGCAAACCAGAAGGGCAGGTAGGAATGTGCACATTTTCAGACGGAACGGTTTGTGAAGAATGGGCTTATTTTAGGGGAGAATGCTAATAAGATTTCTATAAGTTTTATAAATTACAAGTGCCAATAATAAATAATTAAAAATCTGTCCACCCCAAAATTCACGGAAATGGTCATACGCCCCAACCGCCGCGACTGGGCATGTGACTCGTTTGATGGGTGGAGAAAATAGAGGAGAATAGAAATAATTATATTTTTAAATACGTTAATCCTATTTATATAATGGATAATCGAAATAACTGGGACAAGACTTATATCTCAAAAGGATATCAAGTTCCTTGGTTTTTAGGAAATATTCCTTCTTTCTTTCAAGAAATAGCCTCTAGCTTAAAACCATGCAAAACTTTAGACTTGGGATGTGGGCTTGGCCAATATGCTGGATATTTAGCAAAAAGAAATTTTAAAGTCACAGCAATAGATTTTTCACAAAAAGCAATTGACACGGCAAAAGAGAAAGTTCCAAATGTTAATTTTAAATGTATGAACGTATTAGACATAAATAAATTATTGAAAACAAAATTTGATTTTATTTATGATATTTCCCTATTTCATCACTTAGATCCTAAAACAAAAGAAGCATATACACAAAGAGTAAAAAATCAACTTTCGCCAAAAGGCGTATATGTTGTTTGTGCTTTTAACACGGAAGACAAATATTTTCAAGGCAAAAAAGAATTTTTTTCAAGCGTTTCAGATACAACCCTATATCCTGTAACTTTAAAAATAATAGTAGACACTTTTGACAAACACTTTAATATTACAAAAATAGAACAAATAACATGGGGTAAAGAGTATGATAAAAAAAGGTGGCTTGTGGTGATGAAGCACAAAAATAAAGCATGAGCAATTATTTATCTATTAAATGACAAAGAAATGTCCAGGACACTCTAATCAGGTAATGGGACCTCTTGAATCTTTAATTTTTTGTTACTCATCTTAGTGAAAATTCACCTAATACTTTAAATATTCTAAATTCTTAACTAAAGAATGGAAGATGAAAAAAAGTTCGATATAAATGCTCTGGCTATCCAGTATGGGGCAGATTATAAGATAAAACGTATTAGAGATGAAACTGATGATAACTATAGAAGTAGAGTTTCAGGAATATTAAGAGGAAGGGGTAATTTAGTTGAAGCTCATGAAGTTTTTTCTGGTAGAAGACATGATGATCCTGAGCAGGGAGATTTAGGCCCTATCACTGGTCTTTTCGGTGCATTAGCTCAAGTTTTAGAAGGAAAAGACTATTCTCCAAATGATCCCGAAAGACAAATAGGTGATGATCTTGCTGTTGGCATTGTTACTAGATTTAAAGATAGAAGTGCAGAAACTGCTTTGGCTACTATCTTCGGAGCTTTGGGCCCTTCTGCTGGAATGGATTTTATAGAAGCAACTCGTGAGAAGAGAAAAAGAAAGTAGTTTTAATAAGAAACTTTATTTTGAGGAATTTATATTATTGTCTAAAATATGTTTTTGTAAAAATTAAGCTACAAGTGGATGATAGTTAAGTTGGTGTTTTTCTACGAAGTTTTCTGCTGATGAGGATTCATCTAATTTTCTTCCTGAATGAGAATCTGTGCCGATAACAACACTGACATTATATTGCTTTAGTGCCTGAATTAATTTTGGGGAAAAATGTTCATAAAAGTTAATTCCAGATCTGGTGTTTCTCCCGCCAAAGATAGAATATCTCTCTGATTGATCTATTTCTACGAAAACATCATCTAATGCAAGAACTTCTGCTACTGCAAGTTCTCTCCCATGATAATTTAACTGTAAATCATTGTGAGCTAATCCTACGGGGATTTTAAATTTAGATCTTACTGCTAGTAACTCTCTGAGTGGCCTTGCACTAATTACTTGTCCATGTTTAAAGTCAAATCTTTCTTTTCCAATATGTTCTGCTAATACATAGTCAAATAATTCGTTAATCTTTCTAAAGGGTACGTTTCTAGGATCAATACCATAATTTCTTGAAACATCAATTTCGGCACCTACTAAAACCTTTATTCCTGCCTTGTTTCCTGCATCTCTAACTGCTCGGTTATATTCTCCTATTTGGTCATATTGGATCTGTTTTTCACTTGGAAGTCTTCGAGTAAATAGGTGGTCTGTTATTCCTATTGTTTCTAAATTTCTTTGTTTTGCTTCAAATACAATCTCCTGAGGAGACAGCCTACCGTCTGAATAGAGAGTATGTGTGTGTAAATTATGTTTTTTCATATTGTAACTACTGTAAAGTTACTATTTAAAGCTTCTGGTTGTATGATGTACTATATTTCCTAGAAATTTTTGATAGGATTTTACTTCTTTACTTATCTTGGCAAGGTATTTTCATTAACAGAAAGGTTTAAATACGATTTTTGTTATCATTTTTTAATGACATTATGGTAAGTTTTATACAAGACTCATTTGATAGGCGAACAGAAGTAATTGAAGAGAAGCTTCGTAATTCTTTTAGAGCTATTAAAATTGAAAATGAAGAGATAAAGAAAAAGATTGAAGAAATTTCTGCTAGTTTGAAGAATAGTACTCTTTCTAATGATCTTGTTAATTTGACTAAGAAAGTAGAGAGTAATGATTCTAATTTTAAGGTATTTAAGAAAGAGATGGCTAGAGATAGTTTGAAGAAAGAAGTTTTGAAAGAAGTTATGCCTCTTTTTAATGAAAAGATTAATGTTGGCTTGAAGTTGGTTAAGCTTGAAAATAAAGAATTAGTAAAAGAATTGAATGAATTTAAGAGTAAATGGTCAACTGCTAATGAAGCTAAGCTTAATGCTGGTTTGGTTGAGATGAGGGCTAATTTTAAGAAATTAGATTCTGAAGTTAAAGCTAACGAAATTCATAATACTCGACTTTTTGAAAAACAAAATAGCTATTCTAACTCTGAGATAAAGGCTGTTAAGAAGTCTACACGTAAGGGAATAGATGCTCAAAATAAGTTAATTGATGATTATAGTGCTAAATTGGAAGATTATTCTGCAGAATTAGAAATAGGTTATAATAAGAGTAAGAAAGAGATATTGGCTAGTTCTGAAAGAAAGTTTAATGCTTTGAAAGCTGAGAATGAAGAAGAGCTTGCAAGATTGAGAGGGCAAATTGCTTATATTAAAGGAAGAGTAAATAAAGAGATTGGAGCAGAAGTAGAAACTAAGCCTGTTAAGGTTGAGAAGAAAGTTGAAGTTAAGAAAGTTGTTGGGCAGAAGAAACCTGGATTTTTTAGTAATATTATTAATCTTTTAGCTGATGATGATGGCAAAAAGAAGGAAAAAGTAGTAGCTAAACCTGCATTTGTTAAAGTTGAAGTTAAGGAAGCTCCTAAACCTGCTCTTAGTCCTAAAGAAAAGCAGAATAAGAATATATTTGCTAATTTAGTTTCTCTTTTAGCTGATGAATCTCCTGAAATGAAGGTTAAATTTACTCCTGCTAAGACTAGTAAAACCCCCAAGGTGGAAAAGAAAGAAGTAGTCTCTACACCTGTAAAAAAGTTAGGTAAACAGGAGGAAAACGGATTTTTTAATAGTATTATTAAATCTCTTTCTGACTAATGAAAATAAGTAGGAATTTGGCTATATCTTTTTTAGTTTTGTTTGCTTTAGTTGTTTTAGCTAATTTGATTGTTCCTATTTTTTATGGTTTTAATGTATATTTAGTATCTGCTCTAATGCTTTTGATTATAGTATTATTTGTTCTTTTGTATAAAAGTACTGATTCTTTGAGTGTAAAATTGCTTAAAGTCCTTTTATTGGTTATTCCTTTAGTTTTTTTTGGATGTATTGCCTATACTAGCTTTAGTCATGTTTCAGAAGTTAGCTATTTTTACGATATTGGCGGAGTTCAGGAGTTTAAAAGTCCTGTTTTATTCCCTTCTGAAAGAGTTTCTCCTTTGAAAGAGAATTCTAGCTTTAGAAGTTTGATTGCTCCCCTTGTATATTTTAATGTTCCAGCAGACTATTCTACTGGTAATGTTACTATATCTCTTAGTATACAAGATAATTTGCCTAGAAATGATTCTATAATTATTGGTGGGAAAAGTTCTTCCTTAGAAGAGTATATAACTTCCATTGCGTATGTTTCTCCTATGAATAGAACAAATACAAGTTTATGGAGAACAATATATGCTGAATTTAATGTAAGTGATTTGGTTGTGGAAGATGGCGAGTATTCATTTTATATAAATGCCCCTCATTTAGGATTATCTTCTAAAAAGAATAATCTTGTTTCCATTGATTGGATAAATGTTACAGAGAGAAAATAATTATTTTTATTTGCTGTCATTTTATAATTACACTAAAACGGAAGGTTTAAATAGGCTCTTTTTATGAAGTATTCATGATTAACAAAATAAAATTAGCAATTGGTGGATTAGCTATGATAGCTACTACTGCTATGGCTGAATCTAGTGTAACTAATGCTCCTGTTTTATTGGCTCCTCAAGAAATTGAATATTCTACTAGGGATAAAATAACTCTTCTGGCTACTAATTTTAATAATGGTGTTGCTTTTAATCTATATAAGTCTACAAATCTTGTTGACTGGGTTAAAGTACCTCTTACAACCCCTTACTCCGGTGTTAATCCTACTAATGAAGTAATTAAATCTTATTTTGAATCAACTCCTCAATTCAGAAAATCTTCTTGTTATATGCTTTCTACTACAAATGCTCCTAGCTTTAAAAAGTAGGAAAGTTTATAAATCAAAATATATACTCGAACATATACATTCAAATGAAACAAACAAACTTTATTGCTTTCGCTTTCGTATTCTTGTTAGCTTTGTCTTTTACAAGTGCGGTTTATTCTATTAATTATAATTCTCCAATAAATAGTTCTGTATATGTGGGTGTTTCTCCTTCTTTTAATGCGACAATTGATGTTGTTGCAGACTACAACGTTTTTATTTTAAATGGTGTTGAATATGCTTCTGAAACAAGCGGGTCTAACTTATATGTCTCTAGTGCGTCTGAATTTAATGAAGGATTAAATAATTGGTCAGCTCTTTTCAATGTTGGTGGTGTAGATGTTATTGGAACAACGCAATATTTTTATTATTATCCTAGTGTTATTTATTTGTCTCCAGTGAACGGGACTTTCTTCAATGTTTCTCCTTCTTTTAATGCGACAATTGATGTTGTTGCAGACTACAACGTTTTTATTTTAAATGGTGTTGAATATGCTTCTGAAACAAGCGGATCTAACTTATATGTCTCTAGTGCGTCTGAATTTAATGAAGGATTAAATAATTGGTCAGCTCTTTTCAATGTTGGTGGTGTAGATGTTATTGGAACAACGCAATATTTTTATTATGATACAACTGCCCCTATTGTTACTGTTCCTACAAATATCGTGCAAGTAGCACCTTCTGCATCTGGCGATATTATAACTTTCAATGTTAGTGCTGATGAGAGTAGCATTGTTATATGCACTCCTGCTTCCGGATCTACATTTGTAGTAGGTGAAACTATTGTAACTTGTTCTGCAACAGATTCAGCTGGAAATATCGGAACAAATAATTTCACAGTTACTTTAACTTATACTGCTCCTGCAACTGGTGGAAGTGGTGGAAGCGGTGCTTGTACAACTGCTTGGACCTGTAATGAATGGTCTGAATGTGATGGAGGTTCTCAAACAAGAACTTGTACTTATCCTACAAACTATTGCACTCCCAAATCTGATAAGCCTTTGGAATTAAGAACATGTACTGTTTCAGCTCCTGTTACAACAAATACTACTGAACTTGGTGGCGAAACTCAACCAACTTTTACAAATTTATTAACTGGTAATGTTATTGGTACAACAGCTGGCAGAATTTCATTAGGAGTCATTGCTTTCATAATCATTTTAGGATTAGCATGGTGGATTGTTGCTGCTAAGAAAAGAAGAGCTGCATTAGATAAGCCAGTAAAAACAGCTAAGTTGTCTGCTAAGAAAAAGTAATTATATTTATAATTTTATTAGTTTAGCTATTGTTTTTTTATTTTATCTTCTCTATTTTTTAAAAAGTCTAGAGTTATCTGTTCACCGTAATAAACTATATTGTTTCTTTTGATTCTTAATTCATCTATAAGAGACAGTTCCGAAGTAGACAGAGAGTTTATATTTTTTGCAGAAAATTCAATTAAAGCTTTATGGCTTAAAGTTTTGAATCCTTGTAGGTACATAAATGAAGTTAAAAGCTCTTTGATTATTTCATAGTATTCTTCTAGAATTCTATAGGGCTCTTTCAATGAAGACATATTTGAGAATCGGTTTTTAGCCATTTCTTTTAATGCATTAGCTCTTCTTTCATCTTTAGTTATTTTGAATATTTCTTCCATTATTTCTCTCCGAAAAGAAGTGTTCCTTGATTTATGCTTTCAAGTAAACTTTTGCTTACTTCTTCTTTAAATATTAGATGAATTTTTCTTTTTAAATATTTCTCGAATTTTTCCGAATTAAATTTAAATGATTTAGAATCTATAAAGAGATCTACATCTGAAGTTTCTATATCTTCTCCCTTATTATAACTTCCAAATAAGATTATGGATTTTGGATATTTTTCTTTTAATTCTTCAATTAATCCAGAATTTTTTATTAATATTAGATTAGCAATTTTTTTCTCAAATATAAATTCAGAATTCTCTCTTTTCGCTATATATCCATCAAATGGTTCGGATTTGGCTTCTCCCACTAGTCCCTCTTTAATTAGTGTTTGGATGTGTATCTTTACAGACGTTGGTGCAAGACTTATTTTTCTAGAAATTTCTTTTGCAAAATGAATTTTCGTTGGTTCACTAAAGAATATCTCTGCTACCTTCCACAGGCTACATTTTTGTATTATCATATACATTTATGTTTAGATAGGTATATAAATGTTTACAATGCCAGGACCACCGGGAAATGTAATGTTCGTTTAATGATAGTTTGGAGTTATTGGTTAAATTTAGAGAGTTATTCCTATAGTTCTTCTTTAATGCCTAAGGCATATTTTGTTGCAAAAGTAGTATCTTGTATCTTTGTATGTCTTGCGTGTTTGTACAAATCTTGTGTTGTTACTTTAGTAAGATTAGTTGTCATGGGCAAATTTCCCTCAATTGTAAATTCTAGACCTTCTCTGTTAAAATTTCCTACGAAAGCAGTCCATCGGTCTTTAATACCATAAGTTCCGTTTAAGAAAGGTCTTTCGAAAGGTAAAAACATTTTTAAGAGACGAGAGTTATTTTTAACTTCAAGGTCAAAGGATTGAGCGAATCTTACTCTTCCAGAATCATAGGCAACTTCCTGCTTATCTTTGGTATGGACATTGTCTTCAATCACTAGGTTATCAAATACATTACTTCCTATAAGGCTTACTACTGAAGCTACAAGTGCACCAAAAACAGCATGTTTTGATCTATCATACCAGCTTTCATGAGGCATAGAATTGAAACCTCTTTTAGCATAATGGGCAGGTGGAGAAGCAAAAAATAAGACTGTATTTCCTACCCAAGAAAGATCTTTTTTAAGTGTTTCAGGTAATGTTGGTAATTTATCTTTTACTCCTTCATATATTTTCATAATTAAATAACAAATTTTTAATTTAAAAATAAGTATGCTCTCTAATATATACATTGGAGAATATACTTTTTCATGTTCGTTAAAAGATTAAATTCTTTGCTCCAATTTACCAGAACTTGTGTATTTTATTTTCAAAGTGTGACAATTTGTCACCTACTCATTTCTGCGTTTTCAACTGTCCGATAAAATCGGACAACTTGATTTTTTAACTTTTACCAGAACTCATTCAATCCTTTCTGTTTTTTGTTTTCTTCTAGGATTTTAAGCTTATCAAGAGCAGAGTCAATTCTTTCTGGAGCGAAGTCGTGTCTAGTTACTAGTATTTCAATTATTTTGTCTTTGTCGATATTCAATTCAGGTATTCTTTCTTCAGTTATAGTTTTGAATTCTTTAAATTGTTTGTAAACTTCCTGCCAGTCAAATTCTAAAGAGTATTTGTCAGAGTTAGCCACGTAATCAAAAATAGGTACTGGATATTGGTATTTTTGAACAATCTCTAGAGCTCTTTTTTGCCCTATGCCTTTAACTCCGCCAGGATTATAATCTGTACCTACTAAAATTGCTAGACATATTAATTGGTCTTGATTTATTTGAAGTTTATTCAAAACATCTTCAAATTCAACCATTTCAATACTCGTGTCTACCGTTGCTCCAGAGGAAGTTTTTCTTTTTCTAGATAAAGTTAAATTTCTAATTAATCTAGGGGCTCCGAATAAAAGAGAATCGTAATCTTGTGATGCAGAAGCCCATGCAAGCTTATTTTTGGCAATTCCTGCCGCTTCCGCCTCACCTTCACTTTCAGCTTGGATAACAGGTATTCCAAGAGCTATAAGCAATTCTTTGCTTTCTTCAAGTATTTGTTTAGTTAGTTTAACGGTTTGAGAAGCATACTTTCTCATATCTTTTTCTTCTCCTTGTTCTTTAGCTGTTTCATATTTTTCTTGAGCAATTGCTTTAGCTTTTTGTCTTTCTTCAATTTCTTTTAATTTTAATTCAGGTGGAACGCCATCAAAGACATAAACTAGTTTTATTCCTTCTGCTAATAAATTGATATTTCTGTAGAGAAGTCCTGATAAATGAGAAGTAATATTTCCTTTCAAGTCCATCAATGGAGTGCCATCTTGTTGTCTAATCGTTGTCAAAAACTGATAGAGTGTGTTAAATGCATCAATTGCTATTATTTTTCCTTTAAGATCTGAAAGTTCTATCTCTTTTCTTGGAATGATGTCGGATATTTGTACTCCCATACTATCTTTAGTCGAATGAAATTAATAAATCTTGGGATTTAGAAGCATATATAAATATTGAGGCGGTTTAGATTAAATGGCTAATATAAGGGGTTTTATTGTTGATACGGATTATGTTAATCTTGATGGTAAGACGTATGTTCAATTATTTGGGAGATTAGATAATGGTCAGAGTTTTGCCGTAATGAATGAGTTCGCACCTTATTTTTTTGTTAGAGAAGTAGATAGGAGTACTGTTAAAAAATTGCTGAAGGATTTTAATATTCAAGAGACTTCTTTTAAGACTATTGCGGGAGATCCTGTGTTAAAAATTAGCCATTCTTGTCAGGAAGATTTAAACAAGTTGCTTAAAGAAATACATAAAGAAAAGGTTCAAACCTTTGAGTCTGATTTAAGACCTCATAATCGTTTTATGATTGATAATAATTTAAAGGCTGGTGTGGAAATTGATGGGGACTATGAGACTTCTGAAAGAGTAGATAGAGTTTATAGGGATGCCAGATTATCGCCTGTTACTTATACTCCCAAATTAAAAGTTCTTTCTATAGATATTGAAACCAGTGGAGATAAGAAAGAATTATTTTGCATAGGCATGTATTCTGAAAACTATAAGAAGAGTTTCTTAGTTACAAAAAAACAAGTTGAAGGAGTTATTTCTTGTAAAGATGAAGAAGACTGTTTAACAAAATTTAAAGAGGAATTGAAAACTTTCGACCCAGATATTATTACTGGTTGGAATGTAATTGACTTTGACTTAGAGCTTTTACAGACAAAGTTTAGGAAACACAAGATTCCATTTGATATTGCAAGAACAAATGATAACTTAAGATTGAAAATAGAATCCAATTTTATGAAGTCTTCAAGTGCAACAGTTACAGGTAGACAAGTTTTAGATGGGTTAGATTTTATACAGGATCCATTTATTCAAGAAGCTCCTTCAATAAAAAGTGCTAAGTTTGATTCATATACTTTGGAAAATGTTTCTCAGCAATTATTAGGTAAGGGAAAAACTATCAAAGGAAGTAATAGGCATATAGAAATTGAATCTTGGTTCCATTCAGATAATGTTTCAAATTTGAAAAAACTTACAGAATATAATCTTATTGATTGTGAGTTGGTTTATGAAATTTTAGAAAAGACCAAAATGATTGATTTGTCAATTGAAAGAAGTCAATTAACGGGAATGACTATTGATAGATTAACTGCATCTATTGCAGCGTTTGATTCTGTATATATTAGAGAGCTAAGAAAAAGAGGAATTGTTTCTCCCTCTGTAGAATTTGGAAAGAAAGAAGAAAAATTAAAAGGAGGATATGTTGCCTTACCAAATTCTGGGATTTTTAACAATGTTCTTATTCTGGATTTCAAATCTCTGTATCCTTCTATTATCAAGACTTTCAATATAGATCCAGCTTCATATTTGGGGCATAATTTGGAAAAAGAAAAAAACGTAGTTGAATCTCCGAATAAAGTTTATTTCAGAAATAATGAAGGTATTTTGCCACAAATTATTACTGAGTTACATGTGGCAAGAGAGAAAGCTAAAAAAGAAAAGAGAGAGTTATCAAGTTATGCAATTAAAATTATTATGAATAGCTTTTGGGGAGTTTTGGCGTCGCCAAATTGTCGTTATTTTGATTTCAATATGGCTTCGGCAATTACAGCTTTCGCTAGACAAATAATTCAATTGACTGCAAAGAAAATAGAAGAGAAAGGATATAAGGTTATTTATCAAGATACAGACTCGGTTTTTATTGAGACTAATTTAGATTTTGATAAAGCAGATAAACTGGCAATAGTCCTACAAAATTATATTAATGATTTCTATAAAGATTATGTGAAGAAGAATTATAATCGAGAATCTTATTTAGAGTTAGAATTTAAGAAACAGTATATCTCTATTATGTTTCCTGCATTAAGAACAAAGCCTGGAGAGGAAGAATCTAGTAAGGCTGCAAAAAAAAGATATGCTGGCTTGGTATTAAACGGAAATAAAGAAGAATTAGAAATTACAGGACTTGAGGCTATTCGTGGAGATTGGACCGAAGCAGCTCAGGAATTCCAAAAAGAACTATTGATGAAAGTTTTTAAGAAAAGAGAGATTGATAGTTTCATTAAAGAATATGTTAAAGATATTTTAGCAGGTAAAATGGACAAGAAGTTAGTTTATAGAAAATCAATAAGAAAGAATTTAGATGAATATACAAAGACTACTCCTCCGCATGTAAAGGCTGCAAGAAAACTAGATTTTGTAGAATCTACTATTATTGAATATTTTATAACAGTTGATGGGCCGGAACCGATTCAAAAACTAAAACATAGGTTAGATTATGAGCATTATATTGATAAGCAGATTAAACCGATTGCAAATCAAATTCTAGGTTTATTCAAAAAAGATTTTGATGATGTTATGAAGGGTAGTAGACAAAAGACTTTGTTTTAATAAAGCAAAAAAGCCCGCAGAGAACCAAAGATAGACGTCTAGGGTGGTGAGAAATTATTTGATAATTTTTTACTGCCCAAATGGTAACTGAATAAGAGAATTTTGATGCCCAAATGGTGCCTATTAAAATCTTTATCGTATGTATCTTATTTATTTTTTACTGCCTAAATGGTAACATTTATAAAGGTATTTGCTATATAATTTTTATGAGCTATATTGAAAAGAAAACTGTTAACGGAAAAACCTATTTTTCGTTTGTTAAGAAGATATTTTTTATGGGAAAAGTTTTGGTTATTAAGAAGCATATAGGTTCAGATTTTTCAATAATTAATAAAGAGAAATATATACTTGATCATCTTGAAGATTTGTCTAATGAGGAGTTTAAATTTAGAAATACATTTTTAGAACAAGTAAGTGAAAAAATTTCTCATGATGAAAATCTTCCTAAAAATATAGAATTAAAATCTATAAAGATCGATACACTTATAGAAGGTAAAAAGTGCGAACATGCAGTAACTACTGAGTTTGCAAAAGAATTTATTTTTAATTCTAATAATATCGAAGGGTCAAAAATTCCTCCAGAAAGAGTGAGAGAAATAATCGATACAGGAGACACAAAATATAACAATCGAAATGAAGTGAAAGAGGTTAAAAATTCTATTTTAGCTTTTGAGTATCTTGAAAAATCTTTTAAGTTTAATTTGCTTTCTATAAAAAGACTTTATCATATTTTAACCAAAGATTTATTTATGGAAGGAAATGTTAAATATCCTAAGGGGTTTAAAAAAGAAGAGGTTATCGTTGGAAATTCGCAAACAACTTCTCCAGATAAGGTAGTAGAAGAATTAACTAATTTAGTAAATTGGTATCGGGAGAGTAAGAATAAAGTTCATCCGTTAATGCTCGCTTTTGAATTTCACAGAAGATATGAATTTATTCATCCGTTTAGAGATGGAAATGGAAGAACTGGACGTTTAATAATGAATAAAATATTAATGAGTGCTGGATATTCTCCCATAATTGTTTACAAGAGTAATAAAACTTTTTATTTTAATGCTTTAGAGAAGACTAAAGATGGAAAGATGAAGAATTATTATCAGTTTATGCTTGAGCAAGCAGATAAAAGTTATGATTATTTGCTAAATGTTATTGGTAGATATTAGTTGTTTCGTTGCAGAGAACCAAAGATAAAAACTTCTAGGTAAGAGGAAAATTAACAAAGGTAAGAAACACAACTTCCTGTTTTATCGATAAATATATTAAGAGGTTTCTAGTTTGTTTATCATGGTTAGGAAAACTGACTGGGATGCCGTTCGGCAGGAAAATAAGAGCCTCGAGGCGTATTTAGGCGAATGGTGCATGAAAGGCGAAGTTTCTTATTTAAGAAAGTGGGCTTGGGAGCTTGCTGAAATACGAGCTATTGATTTAGGGATTAAATTAGAATCTCCAGGTTATGTTAAGTTACACCTAGTATCTAGAAATGAAGTCTTATGGCAGACAGTTACATATGTGTCGGATATTAGAGATAAATCTCCTAGTGATTCTTCTGCAATTAGTCCTCCTCTTGTTACTTATGAAGACATGGTAAAGATACTTGAAAGTATAAGAAAAATTAGTCCTCCTGTTAGTCAGGAATCTTCTAATGTTACAAAATATTCTGTTTTAGAACGTGAAGATGCTGTTGATTATGGTGATTCGGATGAAGGTGCTTATCGTGCAGAAAAATATTTGACTCATCAAATTGAATGCTCTCTTTTAAAATTTATAGATTATGAAGACTTGATGGCTCTTAGAAGAGCGAGTTTTGAATATGCTGATAAAAAGGCTAGATCTTATGGGTTTCTTAGAAAAAGTGATAAGTATCTATATCTTCAAGCAGTTGTTAGGCATGAATTAATGACTGAAGCAGAAGAGTATATTGAGGGTTTCTCTGATGGTAATAGAAAAACTTCTTCAGATATTGTAAAAGGGTTGTTAAAACATAATGACCTAGGCCTGTTTCTTAAAGAATATGACTCGAAGTTTAGAAAAAGTTAAATCATTTTAAGTTTTTTTAATAAAAAGAATAAGAAACCCCAGCCAATTAAGATGCCTGCTAGGATTAATTCAAAGACTAGCGGATGTTGCTGAAATGGGAGATTTATATTCATTCCATATAAGCTGAATATAATTGTTGGAATTGTTAGAAAAACGGTAAAGAAGGTAAGGAGCGTAATAGTTTTATTTAATTTATTTGTTAGGGTAGCAGTATAATAATCTCTAATATTGGAGATATTTTTTATTGCGTTTTTACAGGTATTTAAGGTTTGATTTAAGTCGATGGCTAAATCCTCGATGTATTCTTTTTCCTCTTCTGTGAATTTAAGAGATTTGATTCCAATGATCTGTTTGTTTATGTCTATCAATGGGGAGAAAGAAGAGAGGTAGTCATTAATTGTGTCTTCTTTAATCACTAGTTTGAATAAATCTTGTTCATTATAATGTGAAATATTTGACTTATCTTTCTTTACGGTTTTCATAATTTCTCTTACGCTGTTTCCAAATATTTTTGAAATGGTTGAAAGAACTAGGAGTGTAGTTAAGGACCTATTATTAGTATATAATCCTTTAGCTTCTTTTAGAATTCCAAATAATTCTAGTTCTGTTTTGCTAATACTAATTATATTATCTTTCGTAAGGACGATTAAAAAGGATCCGCTTGAGTCTTGTTCTAATTTCATTTGAGACATATTTTCCGGAATTGGAGCTCTTAGAAAGATGTAGACTATTCCTTTGTCTTGTTCAATTCTAGGGTTTTCATATACGTCTAATCCATCAATCAAAAGGTCTTTTCTTAGTTTGAATTTTTTAGCAAGGTTATCAAGTTCTTCTTCGGAAGGGTCAATACATTTTATCCAACAATCTTCACTTATAGAATTTATTTTTCTTAGTTTCTCTTTTTTATCAAGTCTTTTTAGATATTCAATCATGTAATTACTTAGATTACTTTCTTTATAAGTTTTGCCTGATGGTTAAATGGACTTCAAGTCCATAGTAGCAATATTTATAAAGAATCTGTGTTAAAATTAACTAATGAAAAAAGAATTTGGTGTATTTTTAATTTTAGGATTATTAGTTTTATCTTTAAGTTTTACTTCGGCTGGATGGTTTTCTGACACTTGGAATACAGTTACTGGAAAAGTAGTATCTACTCCTGCTTCTTGGAAATACCAAGAAACACCGGATAGTGTGGATACTACAAATCGTTATGCTATTTATATGAATTATACCAAACCTGTAGGGGCTACGGCTTCTAGTCTGTGGTTAGTTAAACATGGTGCCTTTGCGCCATATAATATTACTATTCCTTCTGCTTGTTGGAATGCGAATTCTCAGAAATTAATTTTAGCTTTTTCTTCTAATACAAATAATGGAGCAGGCCAATCAGTGTCCTTCCCTTCGTGTTTTAATGGTACTGCTTGGACTATAGTAGGTAGTATGGCTAGTGAGAATTTTTACTGGTGGAATAATTATCCATGTGCTAGTTCCTCTATTGCCTTAGATGGTAACTGGGATAATTTTATAGAAATGAATCAATATCAGAATTATAATGATAGTAAAAATTGTTGGACAAATACTACTTCTTTAGGTAATGCAGTTAGAATATATGAAGAGGCAATGTATTGGAGTTTTGATTCCATTCCTACTGTTCCACAATGTCGTTCTTTTGATTATTCAGATTGGTCTACATGTTATAATGGTGTTCAGACAAGAACTATTATAGCTAGTTATCCTTCTGGATGTTCTGGCGGAAGTCCTGTTTTGAGTCAAGATTGTAATTTGGTTAATAATACTTGTACTGATTCAGATGGCGGAATAAATTATTATGTTAGGGGACACTTAGTTGATGAAAAGTATAATGCTATGTATGATGATCAATGCGCGAATAATACTTCTTTAAAAGAATATTATTGTGGTCCTGAAAACTATTTGTATGAGACCTATCTTTGCCCAGATGGTTGTGCTGCCGGTGTTTGCCTGAATGTAACTGCTCCAAATATAACTTGTACTGATTCAGATGGCGGAATAAACTACAATGTTAAGGGATTTTCTCAAGGTTATCTGTATTGGTCTGAGGAAGATATTTTGGCTCTAAATAATTATTCAGACTTTTGTTCGAAAGATCCTCAGACGGGAATAGATTATGCATCGGATTTCTATTGTGATTCAAGAAGTTATCTTAGACAAGGTGCAATGGGTCTTTGTCCAAATGGTTGTGTTGATGGCGCATGTGTAAATTCTTCTGTTCTTATTGAACCTAAACCCTCTTGCGCTGAAAATTATAAATTAAGGGCAACAAATTTTAAGAATGAAGAAGGTTATGATAAAGTAACTCTTCAGAGACTTGTTAATGGTGCTTGGGAAGATTTTGCATTTGAAAAGAAGGTGGGAGATATGGTTTCATTTGGTAATGCGGATTTTCAGATTTTGAATATGTCTGTTATTTCCTCTAATAGATATGTTTTCTTATATGCTTCGGGTGCAACTAATTTTGATTATAAACAATTAGCAACTAAAGAATACCAAACTCTAAACTCTCAGGGAGTAGTATTTAATTATACTGGCGGTGATCGTTATTTTGTAGCTTCATATTGTGGAAATACCTCTGTTCAAGTTTGTCAAGCGGAAGTTAATATGATCAAGAATCCTTCTGATTTAATGGTAAATGGGATGCCTTACTCTTTGGGTTATAATAATTCTTATGTAGATGAATATTCTGGCGAAATTAATTCTTATGCTTCTTGGTCTGGAAGTGATGACAATAGTTATAGTTATGTTTGGGCAAGTGTTGCTGAAATGAAAGATGCTGATGTTGTTAAACAAAGATTAGACGCATCATTAGAAAATGGTATTTGTCAGATTTCTAGGGTTTACATGAATTATGATAGTGATGAATATCAGAATGTCTATATTTGCAAAAACATATGGAGAATAGCTCAACAAAATCAACAGGTTTCAACAGGTGATGCTTGGAATTATCAGAATGATGCTGTGGCTTTATGGTTTAATAATAATCTTTTATTTAGTTTTGAATTCTCTTCAAATAACTATAACAATTGTTATGATTTAGAATCTTGCGACAGAATAGAGCAGGAAAGCCATAGGAGACAACAAAATGATTTGGTTGCAGCTATGGATGACTTAATTAATAATAAGAATAAATATACTGATGCAGGTTATTTAGATTATCGATCTGAACAGTTTGTTAAACAATTTTTGTTGAGTTGTAATTCTCAGGTTGAAGATTTAGGTTATGAAGGCTCTTGGTCTTGTAGAATGGATCCTGCTATATGTCCTCCTCACGGTGAACAGAAACAGACATGTACTCGATACAATCAGATTACTAAAAAAGATGAAGTAAGAGAAGCGACTATGTCTTGTAATCCTGGCGCATGTTCTGGATGTATGGTTCCTAAATGGTTTGGAAGTACTTGGGAAAGTAAATGTATACCTTACGGATTTAGATTTGAACATCAAATAGGCTTTGGTAATGAAATTACAGAGCAAATTGATAAAGCTGTTTTAACTGTGGAAGAGGCAAGTAAGACTAGTGAACTTAGCTTAAGAATATACAATGATAGTCATGCAGATCTGATGGTAACTGGTTGGGGAGACACAACTTATTCTTTCAAAAAAGGAGACACTGTAAGTATTGATCTTTCTGCATTAGGTGAAGGTTATTTGGATGTTAGTATGTATATTAATGATGTAGTCTATAATCCAAATGATTATTATTCAAGTTATATTGATATTACATTTACAGCAAAAAGAATGGGGAAAACTATAACTTCCTTTGACGCTTATTGTGATATTAATGGTCAAGTAAGTCAACAGAAGGTTTCTTATAATGGAGAATGGGCAAAGTGTCAGAATGATTATGAGTGTTTCTCTAATATTTGTTCAAACGGAGAGTGTGTAGATACTGCTGCTCTTGCTAAACAACTTACTGGCTTTAAGGGATTCATTGTTAGAATGCTTTGTAGATTATCCAATCCATTCAATGAAGCAGGTTATGCTCAATGTTTAGCTGATAATCAATAAAAATATGGAAAACACAGTTGTTAACATTTCTAGGGTTAAGTTGAGAAAGATTTCTGTTATGAAGTTGTCATATATTTTTGCGTTTTTTGGTTTTATTACGGGAGTGATTAGTGGTTTTCCTTTTTTTATTGCAGTTAGGTCTTTGATAGATGGTTGGGGAATGACTAATGTTCCTGTTTCTGGACTTGCTCTTCTTTCATTTTTGGTTTTTCCTGCGATTATGGCTTTACTCTCTTGGATTGGAGGATTAATTTCAGGTTTATTGATTAATTTATCTTTGAAGATATTCAAAGGATTAGATATGTCTTATGAAGAATTAGATTAGTTTTTATACTCTTATTTTCTCTTAAATTTATGGATAGTGGTAAGAATTACGTTAAGAAAACAAACAAAGAAAAGTTGATGGAAAGATACAAACCTAAAGAAGAGTTTGTTCAGAGAATTGAGAAATTGATTGGAAAAGATGATGCGAAAAAGTTTTTTGAGATTGCGTATTTTGCAAGTCCTGATTTTATTAGAGTTAATACTTTGAAGATTTCTCCTGAAGAGATGAAGAAGCGACTTGAAGCGTATGGTTGGATTATTAGTCAGCCGTATAAAGAGTTTCCAGAAGTTTTACTAGTAGAGAGAGAGAGTCATTTGGTTCCTGGAGCATTGGGAAAAACATTTGAACACTTATTAGGTTATTATTATGTGCAGGAAATTTCTTCTATGTTACCTATCTTTGCTTTGAAGCCACAGGCTGGAGAATTATTCTTAGATTTATGTGCTTCGCCAGGTAGTAAAACAACTCAAGCAGCGGCTCTAATGGGCAATCAGGGCACTATTATTGCTAATGAGGTAAGTTTAGGTAGGATTAGAATTTTGAGTGCTAATTTGGAAAAGTCGGGAGTTTCTAACACTATTATTACAAGGAAAGATGGAGTTCAGTTTTGTAAAAGATGGACGCGAGAAGTAAAGATGGAATTCGATAAGATATTAGTAGATGCTCCTTGTTCTGGAGAAGGAACTTTGAGAAAGTCTCCAAAGACGTTTGATATGTGGAATTTAAAGTATATCAAAGCTTTGTCTAAAGTTCAAAGAAAGTTAGCATCAGAGGCTTTGAAATTGTTGAAAGTTGGAGGAGAAATGATTTATTCTACTTGTACTTTAGGTCCTGAAGAAGATGAAGCAGTTGTAAATTATTTAAAGGAGAATTTTGATATTGAAATAATGAAAATAGATTTACCTCTGAAAACAAGAGATGGAGTTACAGAATGGGAAGGTGAAATTTATCATCCGGATATAAAGAATTGTAGAAGACTTTATCCTCAGGATAATAATTCAGATGGGTTCTTTTTGTCTAAAATTAAAAAGTTAAGTGATGACTGTAAATTAGATGAAACGGATAACGAAGTAATATCCAATAGTCAAGAGGAAGAAGTTTTAATTGAAGAGGCTGGAGAGTTGGAAGATGAAATGGAGGATGACAATAATGAATAGTGGTGATTTTGTAATTGTACATTTGCTTAGAGGCGAAGCTGGAAAATATCATGAAGATTTAGTTAAAACAATTGGTCCTAAATTCAATGAAAGTTATTTGATTGAAAATCCAAGACCTTCACATTTTACATTAAAGGCTCCTTTTTGGGCAGATGACATTGCTATCGTTGAGGATTTACTTGAAGAATTTGTAAAGACTCAGAAGAGCCAATCAATTTCGGTTGGTGGTTTTGGAAATTTTAGAGATAAAGTTGTTTTCCTGAATTCTGAATTTTCTGAAGATGCAATTAAAATACAAAAAGATTTAATTGAAGAGTTGAGAAAAATAAGAGGATTTCCTTTAGATAGACATGATTTAGCTTTTACACCACATCTAACTGTCGGTTATGGAAATACTCCTGAAAGTTTTAAAGGAATAGTTGAATATCTTAATTCTCTTCCGGAGAAAAAGTTTGAGACTAAATTTGATAATATTACTCTATTGAAGAAAAATAAAAATGTTTGGGAGGTCTACAAAATTTACGAGATGAAATGAAAGTTGAAATATTAGACAGTACAAAGAAAAAGAATTTTTTGAAAGAAGTTTCTTACTTGGGTGAGATGAAGACAAATAATTTGTTTATAGCTACTGGAAGTGAAACTGTGAGAGTTTATTCTGGACATCTCCATATTGATGATATCTTAAGGATTTGGAGACATTATCCTATTGAAGGATTGGGTTTATATTTTGGGAAGCAGATTATAGATAAACATGGAAGAAAAGAAGCTCGTTTAAGTTTAGATGCTTTACATTTAATGAAAGACCAAATTACTAAAAACATTGTTGAACTGGATCAAGAACAAGCGGATAAGTGGTTTAGAGGAAATAATTTAGAATTAAGTGCAGAGCAAAAGGCAAAATATAAAGGAATTGTAAGTTATGTTGCTGTTAAATTCAAAGAAGATCTAATTGGAACTGGTAAATTAACAGAAGGTGGAATTCTACTGAGTTTCTTACCGAAAGAAAGAAGAATTAGAAATTAATTATAATTCTTGCGGTAATAGTTAAGATTTTATTCAGGGTTAATAAAAAGACTTTGGAGTTTCTTCATCCAGTCACTCACTTGCATCCAAAATATTGCCCAGATCCATACAAAGATTACTAGTCCTACAGAAATTTTAGAACCCATGAGGAATCCTGTTAAAGCAAGGGTTGTAGCTGTTAATTGTGTAAGTATTACTGCAATTAGAACTTCCTTACTTGGTAAATATTTGTACCATTTCTCTTTTGTATGCGCAACTAAGATTAGTAAATGTCCGCCAACCGCAAATTTAAGGAAGAAGATAGTTTGGATTAGTGGAAGACCTAAATGAAGTATATTGGAGGCAATAAAATACATAAGGAGGCTGTTTACAACACCGACAGACCCAAATAAACTGCTTAGCACAAATCTGGCCTTTACATTAATGTTCCTAGCTTTGTTATTTATTTTTACCCTGTTAAATGCGAGGGAAATTATTGGTAAGTCATTTAAAAAAGCAAGAAGAATTAACTGTATGGGTGTTAGTGGAAAGCCACCCATAATCAAACCCAGAACAAGTATTGTGATTATTAATCTAAAACTCTCTGATAGCCTGTATAAAGAATAGGTATACAGTCTTTCAAATATTTTTCTTGATTCTATTATTGCGTCTTTTATTACATCAATACCGCTTGATAGCAAAACAATATCAGCAGAACTTTTTAATGCGTCAGCAGAGTTACTAACTGCAATTCCGACATTTGACTCTTTAATTGCAGGAAGATCATTTACTCCATCGCCAGTTACTGCAACAACATAGTCTTTTTCATACATTTTGACAAGTTCATATTTATCTTTTGGAAGTATTTCCGCATATGCGGCTATTTTTTCTAATTTATTTTTATCTAGTTCATTAAAGTTTATACTGTTTCTACCTACAACTATTCCTCTAAGTCCGACTCTATTTGAAACTCTTTCTGTAATTAGTTTGTTGTCTCCTGTAAGGATTTTTACTTGTATTCCGTTTTCATTTAAGAACTTAATTACTTCTTTCGCTTCAGGTAATGGTGGATCAGACAATAACAAAATTCCAGCAAGTCTCATATTCTTTTCTGCTTTACCTTTCTCGTTGAATGAAACAGCAATAGTTCTATATCCTTTAGAAGCAGCAATTTCTACATCTTTTTGGAAAGTTTTAAGGGTATGTGAATCTATTTTACAAAGCTTTTCAATAACTTGTGGAGCGCCAATAGACACAGCAATCTTTCCGTATTTAGTCTTAACAAAACTATAGGCTCTTTTTCTTTCAGAATCTGCAGGGATGAAATCTAGTAATTCTGGAGACTCTTCATTTGGACATAATTCTTTGAATTTGGAGATAATTGATTGATTTATAGAATCGCGGTCATTTTTTAAGGCAATTGAAGAGACAGCAGACATTATTTCTTTAGAGGTATAGTGATAATAGTTAGTGATGCCTTCAACAATGATCTTATTATTAGTTAAAGTTCCAGTTTTATCGGTAAGTAATATATTGACATTTGATAAATCTTCCAAAGAAGAGAGTCTTCTAACGATTACCTTTTTCTTAGCTAATTCTAATACGCCAATACTTATAATCAAACTCATAACAACTGGAAGGGCTACAGGAATTCCGGCTATTAGAAGACTTAAGTCTAGTATTAATAACTCTCCGATTGGTTGGTGTTGAACAAGAAAAACCCCAGTTAAAATCAAAACAGCAATAATACCAATAATCATTAGAAATTTAGAAATTGTTAAAATATCTCTTTCAAGAATGCTTTTTTTATCTGGCTTTTCCACTAAGGAAATTGTTTTATTGAATGAAGTATTTTCTCCAGTTGCAATTACTTTTCCAATTAAAAATCCTGTTGCAATAAAGGAACCAGAGTATATTAGTTCTCCATTATTCTTATCTTTCGGTAAAGATTCTCCAGTAAGAACAGCCTCGTTAACTGAAAGATTCTTAGATTCGATAATTTTTATATCTGCAGGAATAAGGCTTCCTACCATAAGTTGAACTATGTCTCCTGGAACTATTTCCTTAGAATTTACCATAATCCATCGGTTATCTCGTAAAACTTTAACTTTAACAGTTAATTGTTCAGACAGTTTTTCTATAGCTTTGTCTGCTTTGTCTTCTTGCCATAATTGGACTCCTGCATTAATGGCAAACAATGCAAGTATAAAATAGAAGTCAAATAATTTATTTATAACAAATGAAAGAATTGAAGCAGCAATAAGCATTAAGGAAATTGGTGAAAAAGTTTTTAAGACTACTTTTTTAAAAAAAGAATTCTTTTTTACTTTTATTTCGTTTAGACCAAACTCTTTAAGTTTTGCTTCACCCTCTTCTTTCGTTAAACCCTTAGGTTCCATAAGAATAGAGAGTATTGTTCCTATAAAAAGTTTTTGAAAACTATTAAATATTCAAATCAGATTTAAGCGGATCCTTTAGTATAACTTAAACTTATTTCTTGTTCTTTTTAGTAGAATTAGATTCAGAATTAAACCAATAACGGCAACTCCTGTGATTATATAATTATAATTTAAAATATTGGATTGAGAGATGCCCTTAAGATTCATAAGCAAATTGATTATACTATAAACGCCTGCTCCTACCCAAAGACCTACTCCAAATCTGTACATTTCTGGTGTTCTTATCATAAATAAAAAAAGATGAACTTATTTATAAATTATCTCTTTTTTCATATATTTTAGTTATGAAAGATAGAATAATAAAAAGCTATTATCTTGCACCTTGTCTCCATCTAAGAAAATCTGAAACGGTCATTTCTTTTTGTTTTGCGTAAAGAGAGGTTTGTGAATCCCAAACTGCTTTTTCGTATCTAGCTCTTGATTCTGGGAAATCTTGGAGAAATTGGGGGAGATGTTTTAATCCCCTATATGAAAGAACTTTCCATGCTTTCTGCTTTATTGCTTCTGCTGTTAGTATTAAATCATGATATCCTCCTTCGAATGTTCTTGAAAACCCTTCTCCGATCCTATTAAATGTTTCAGGGTCTAAAGAGTATTTTCCATCTTCCATTAACCATCTAAAATCATTAGACATTAAACAATAAAATTTGCCTTTTTGTTGATTCCATTCAAATCTTTTCTGTGGAGAAAATAATGGAAATTTGGAATGTACTTCTTTTTCTGAACTAAAAACAAAATTTTTCCATTCTTGGCTTATATGTCTTACTTCCATATCGTAGTGGTAAATACGGTTTTCAGGATTTTCCTCATCTTCTCTTTTTTTTGAGGGTTTATTTTCAGGTAGCTTTTCTGAATATATTTTTGTTACAATTGCTCCATGAAATCCATAAAGATCTTGCCATAAATCTCCTTCTTCTAATCTTACCCAAGAACACTCTTCAGTTCTTTCAGGGTTTCCTAATAAATTTTCTTTATGTGTTCTAACTTCAAATTTAAAATCGGGGAAAAGACCGCTTTCTTCTTTGATAGGTATTAGTTGTGGTGGGTGAATTGCGATATGATTCGTATCATATGTAGGTGTTCTAAATTGTTTATATTTTTCTGTTTCTTCTAATCTTAAGACTCTTGCTAGACCTTCTAGGCCTGAATGAAATTCATTGACAGATTTAGCTCCTGAATTCCAAGGATCTTTTCTTTCATATTCTATCATCCAGTTAGCTTTTATTCTATTTAGTAATGTTGTAAATGTTCTTCGATCTATTCCTGGATTATCTAATAATATTGCAGGCGGAACAAGTTCATGATAGGGAAATCCCATAAAAAAATGTCTTAATTACTGTTAAAAAGGATTGCGGTGATTAGAAGGGCAGTAGTGAGCTTTTTTATTTCTTAAACTTTTTTAATATTGTGATGACTTCTTTCTTATCATGCTTTACTTGATTGTTATTTGGATTTAAAAAACCATGTTCATCCTCTTTGCCTAGATATGCAACTATTCTTTCAATGTCTTTTTTAGAAATTGGTTCCTTTCTTTTTGCTTTTAGTGCTCCTGGTAGTTGTAAAAGTCTTTCTAATCTTCCATTATAATTTATTCCATATGCAGTTGGATTTTCAAGTGCAAAAATTCCTAGCCCTATCATTGGAGTCGAAGGTTCAAAATCTCCTGACCCAAAAAAATGGTGGTCATCAAAGTTTGTTATGTGATAATTTTGGAAAGCTTTTTCTAAAACTTCTTTTGGAGATTCCGTGCAATATCCCAAGAGTGTTGATTCTCCAGTACATCGCATAATTATTCCTGTTGATTTGTAATAAGGAATTAAATGAATTTCGGTAAGTTTTCCTTCTGTAGAATCAATAACCGGATTCTGTTTATAGTGGGATGGTCCGACATAAATTAAATCTTTTCCTCTTGTATTTAGGGCTTTTTGTAATCTTGTGGAAAGGGGTTGTACGTTTAATTTTAATTTTTTAGTCATTTTTTAGTCAGTTTAATTTTATTTAAAAGGATTTGTGTTGTGTGTTATTATGTGTTTAATCTTTATTTGAAAAGATTTAAATAGCTATTATTTTTAGATAAATCACTGATTACTCACCAATTAGTGATTATTTAGTGCATTATATGGGGGAAATAAAAATAAGTGTGTCTGATAAGTTAGATGGAATATTGCAGAAAATGGCAGATGGAATTGGAATAAAGAAAGCGGAGTTAGTCAAAAATATGGTTGTTAAAGAATTAATTAATATGGAAGACCATAGAAAATAACATTTTTTAGAGAAGTAGGATTATAATGGATAAAAAAACAAATGTGGTTAAAAGGATAAAGAAAGTCATAAATAAGTTTTTATTAGGGATTTCTTTTATTGCTTTGTTATTTCTTGTTTCTGCAGCTGCCACTATTATTTATCCGCAGATAGGAAATACTTTCCTTGCAAATAACACTTTCTCAAATATAAGTAGTATTAATTTTACAGCAAATGTAACTGATGCAGGAGGGATTGTGAATGTTAGTTTAAATGTTTGGAACTCCACAAGTTTAGTAAATAGTACTGCTATTTCTGGAGATGACACCAAATATTCTTTGAATTTTGATGGAAGTAATGATTATGTATTAGTAAATCCGTTTAATATGAATACTTCTTTTCCAATGACGTGGTCTGTTTGGATTAAAACCGCAAATCAGCAAACACAAACATTATTTCTGCATGGGACTTTATCTCCAAGAATATCAACAAATGGCGGTTCATCTATTAATTTTTATTATTTAACTGGTGGAAGTTCTTCTATTAATTTAGCTGGAGTAAATATAACAGACAATAATTGGCATCATTTAGTTTTAATCCAAACAGGAACAACTATAAATGTTAGTGTAGATGGAGTCTACAAAGGAGGAAATACTTTTGCGTATAGTGGTACTTCTACTTCTTTGACAATTGGTCAAACATCTGGTTCCGCAGTATATTATAATGGTTCAATGGATGAAATAATAATTTTTAATAGAATTCTAAATTCAACCGAAATAACTCAATTATATAATTCTGGAGCTGGACTTTATGCTAATACGTCTATTATACCTTTTAACGACGGGCTAGTCTCAGCTTGGCATTTTGATAATACTTATGGAGATAACTCGACTTATTTTGTAGACATTACTGGAGTAAATAATGGAACTTGTACTGGTGTAACTTGTCCAAATTATACAACTGGGAAAGTAGTCAATCCGAGTACGCCTTATCTTCTCTCAATGATTTCTAGCGTGATAGTTACTTTGGTGGATGGAATTTACAAATGGTCATTTAATGCTTATAATCTTACTGGATATTTGACAAGCGGAGAAAACAATACATTAACTGTAGATACAACTTATCCGTTAATTAGCTTTGTAAACCAAACTCCTTCAAATGAAAGTTACTTATCACAGACAAATATAGAAGTAAATGTTTCTTCTTCAGATTCTAATGAACATTATGTGGTGAATGATTTTGATAGTTCTTTAGTTTCATGGTGGAGAATGGAACAAGGAAATGGAACTTTCTTTGCTGACCAAATGGGTAGGAATAATGGAACTTGTACAACAACTAGTTGTCCTAATTATACAACATCTGGAAGTTTTGGCGGAGCTTATAGTTTTGATGGAAGTAATGATGATCTTTCAGTCAGTGGTATCACTATTAGCAATAATTATTCACTTAATTTTTGGATTAAACCATTAGGAAAGGGTCCTAGTTCGTATTTAACTTTATTTTATACGTCTACTATGAATTTTATAGGGTTAAGGCAAGACGGAGTTCTTTTGTATTATACTACTAACTCTACGGGATCTTCAGATACTTGGGTAACAAACGACGGAGCATTTAATTTATTTGATGGCTCTTGGCATAATATTCTTCTTAATTACAACGGCACAAATAAATTAATTTATATTGATGGAATTTTAACTCAATCAAGAGTTGCAGATCCGCTATCTGCAAATACAGGATTAATTCATATTGGTTATTCACCGGGAAACTCTTTCAATGGTTCCATAGATGAAGTAATGATTTTTAATAGAAGTTTATCCTCTGTAGAAATCTCTGCATTATACAACGCCTCTGTAAATAAATATTACAATAATTTTACAAACTTAGCAAATGGAGCGCATACTGTAAAATCTTATGTGGTTGACAAAGCGGGAAATTTAAATTCTACAGAGTTGCGAACAATTACGTTAGATACTGCTGCTCCTGTAATTAATTTGACAAATCCGCAGAATAATACTTTTACAAATAATGGAACAGTTAATTTTACTGCGAATATTTCGGATAGTCTTGGAATTAAGAACGGAACGCTTTATGTTTACAATCAGACTGATTTAGTTTTGAATCAGAGCGTGACCGGATATGGTGCTGGAAAGGCTTTGGAATTTGATGGAGTGAATGATTATGTATCTACTACTAACACAAATAATCTTTTTAATCAAACAAATTTCTCTATTAACTTTTTTGTAAAGCTAGATGGCTTAACAGGTTATAAATTAATGGTATCGGATGGGATGTCTATAGTTGCAAGTATGCCAAATAGTCCTGGATGGGCATTTTGGTCTACTTATAATGGCAATCAAATCAAGTTTAGCGTAGGGGCAAATAGCGCTGTCTATTCTTCTTCAAATTATAGTGTCACAACTCCACTTGCAACTTTACAAATCGGTCAGTGGTACATGGTTACAGGTATCTATAACAAGAATACAGGAACTGTTAGTTTATATGTAAATGGGACATTAATAGGTTCAACAACTAATTCAAATGTAACTTCTTTTAATGGAGGTAATTTCCAGTTATCTTCATCAAGTTCAGTTCTTGTAGTCAATGGTTCTCTAGATGAAGTAACTATTTTTAATAGAACACTTAATTCTACAGAAATATTAGCTTTATACAATTCTTATTCGGGACTTTATGCAAATACGTCTATTGCTCCGTTTAATTCAGGATTAGTTGCAGGTTATCATTTCGATAATTTTTCAGGAGACAATTCAACTTATTTTGTAGATATTACTGGAGGGCATAATGGGACGTGTACTAGTTCTGGATGTCCAATCTATGTAACTGGGAAAGTTAAATCTCCTGCTGAAACAACTTTCGATTCAGGAGTTATTTCTACTACCGTAGGTATAATGGTTAACTTAGTAGACAGTATTTATAGTTGGTTCTGGAGTATATTTGATCAGGCAGGAAATAATTATCAAACTACAAATCAAACTTTAATAGTTGATACAGTTTATCCTAGTTTCAACTTCTTTGCTCCTCAAAATAATAGTTTCTTTAATTCGACAAGTGTTTTGTTTAATGTAACAAGTTCTGAGACTCCGGATGCTTCAATAGTTCCTAATTTAGATAATTCTTTAGTTTCATGGTGGAGAATGGATGATTTGAACTCTACTGGAGGGGTTGTAGATTATATGGGAAGAAATAATGGAACAGCTGTTGGCGGAGCTAGTCAAGTTACAAATGGTAAGTTCGGAAAGGCGATGAGCTTTGATGGGGCAAATGATTACATTAGCGTAAGTTCTTTAAACAGCTACCCGAATGGTAAAACTGCTTTGACATTATCTGCTTGGGTAAAATGGAATAATACAAATTCAAATAGAAATATTATGGGTTGGTGGCTAGCGCAAAGTAATAATTTTGTTACAACTTCCGGCTCTATAAGATTCAATTTATTTAACGGAACTAAAGCAGCATTTGTTCAATCTTTAAGTTCTCTAAGTAATAATAATTGGCATAGTTTAATAGGAGTTTATAATAGTTCAGTAATATTATTTTATGTAGATGGTGTTTTACAAGGAACGAGTTCTTTGACAGGGGCCGTAAGCTCATCAGACGTATTTAATATCGGATCAATAGCTAACGATGGTAGCGGAACATGGAATTTCAATGGTTCAATTGATGACGTAATGATTTTTAATAGAAGTTTAAGTGCGGATGAAATTTTATCTTTATATAATGCGACAGTCTATAATCATACGGAAGCAACTTTGTCTTCTGGAACACACACGTTTAATTCTTACGTTCAGGATTTCGCTGGAAATGTAAATCAGACTGGGGTAGTTACGTTTAATGTGGATACCACTTTCCCAACTATAAGTGCAGATGCTCCGTTGAATAATAGTTATTCAAGTTCTTCTACTTCTAATTTCAATGCTTCTGCAACAGACTCGGCTAATAATGTAAGTGTCTTTATGGACTTAGATAATAGTTTAGTTAGTTGGTGGAGAATGGATGATTTGAACTCTACTGGAGGGGTTGTAGATTATATGGGAAGAAATAATGGAAGTGTTGTTGGAGCTACACAAGTTACAAATGGAAAATTCGGGAAAGCGATGAGTTTTGATAATAGGGATAAATTTATTAATTTCGGTGATGCGTCTGATTTAAATCTAATAGATAATTTTACACTTAGTGTCTGGATTAAACCGGTCGGAGCAAATTCAGTTGGCGATGATGCAATTTATGGAAAATATGGATATACTATTGATAAAGGGTGGTACCTAACTAGAACTGGGGGAAACAATATTCTTTTTACGATTGGCCATAATAATTATTCTGCAAGAGCTATTACAAGTACTACAAATAGTATCTGGACACATGTTGTTTTGACCTTTTCTCAATCTTCTGGAGCAAATATTTATATTAATTCTGTTAATAGTAGTTTAACGATAGCAGGAAACAAATCTCAAATGGTTTCTCCAACGGGATTAAATGCATTTATAGGTTCTAGGCCTGATTCTACATCTAGGTCTTTCAACGGCTCTATCGATGACGTAATGATTTTCAATAGAAGTTTATCTGCTTCTGAAATTGCTTCGCTTTATGCAAATGCTTCTACAAAATATTTGAATGTAACAGTTTTTGATTTAAGTGATGGAGTACATAATTACAAAGTCTATACGCAAGATTTAGCAGGAAATGTAAATAGTACTTCAACTAGAACTTTGAATGTTGATACTGTTCTTCCACAAATTAGCTTTGTAAATCAAACGTTGACAAACGGAACATTTGTGAACGCAACAAATATAGAAGTAAATGTTTCGTCAAGTGATTTAAACGATCCGTATACAGTTACTGATTTTGATAGTTCTTTAGTTTCGTGGTATAGAATGGAACAAGGAAATGGAACTTTCTTTACAGATCAGATGGGAAGAAATAACGGGACTTGTACTGGATCGGCTTGTCCTAATTATACGACGGCAGGAAGTTTTGGCGGTGCGTATGGGTTTGATGGAGTGGATGATTATGTTACATTTACTAGCCCGTTATCTGGAAATATTAATGTGAGCTCCTTTATGTGGATATATAATAAAGAGAATACTGTTGAAAGGCACATGCTGGGCTTGAATGGATTTAAAGATTATTATGTTTATAGCTCTGGGAAATATCAATATTATGATTCTCGTTGTATTGGTAATGGAGTTCAGATTCTTACTTCTGTTATTTCTAATAATCAGTGGTATCACGTCGGATTTACTTATGTCTCTAATGTTTCTGGAAGTTATGGAAATATGACTTTATGGTTAGACGGAAATAGGTATGGTTCTGCTTTATGTAATATTACTCCAACTTCTGGAATGAGTTATATCGGTCAAAAAATTTCTAGCTTACGTTATTGGAATGGTTCGATAGATGACGTAATGATTTTTAATAGAAGTCTATCTGCTTCTGAAATTACCTCTTTATACAATGCATCTGCAAATAAATATTATAATAACTTTACAGGATTGTCTCAGGGAAGTCATACTATTAAATCTTATGCAGTAGATAAAGCTGGAAATTTAAATTCAACAGAGTTAAGAACAATTACGTTAGATACTGCTGCTCCTGTAATTAATTTGACAAATCCGCAGAATAATACTTTTACAAATAATGGAACAGTTAATTTTACTGCGAATATTTCGGATAATATTGGAATTAAGAACGGAACGCTTTATGTTTATAATCAGACTGATTTAGTTTTGAATCAGAGCGTGACCGGATATGGTGCTGGAAAGGCTTTGAGTTTTGATGAAAGTAACTATGTTACTCTTATTCCCCTTACCTCATCTTATAAACCCTTCCCGAATGAGGGTGCCGTTTCTATAGTGGGGTGGTTTAGATCAAATAGTTCTGCTACACAAACTTTAATTGGAAAATATGGTAATTATCCGATGGCATATATTCGTTTCATTACTAGTAGGGTTTGCTTTAGATTACAATATAATAATACTTTCCCGGAGTTTTGCTCTACTAATACTTATACAGACAATAATTGGCATAATTTTGTATGGGTTATTAATCGTTCTGGAAATTCTACAATTTATGTAGATAATGCCCTTGCAGTAACTGGAAATATAAGCTCTCAGTACGGATTAGATTTAAATACGGGCGGTAATTTTCTTTTATCCAGCAGTTCAGTCCCTCTCAACGGATCAATCGATGAAGTTTTAATATTCAATAGAAGTTTGTCTGCATCAGAAATTTCCCAGCTATATAATTCAGGAGCAGGACTTTATGCAGATACTTCAATTGCCCCGTTTAATGATGGGTTAGTTTCGGGATGGCATTTTGATAATTCCTCTGGAGACAACAGTACTTATTTTGTAGATATTACTGGAGTGAACAATGGAACTTGTACAACTACTAGTTGTCCAATATATATAACTGGGAAAGTAAAATCTCCTACTGAAACAACTTTCGATTCTGGAGTTTTAACAACAACGGTAGGAATAGTCGTTAACTTAGCTGAAGGAATTTACAATTGGTTTTATCAATTATTCGACTGGGCTGGAAATATTGGAACGTCAACTAATAATACTTTGATAATAGATCAGACATATCCATTGATAGAATTCAATGATGCAATAAATCCTTTGAATGAGACTGGAACTTCAGAGGTCTTTAATCTTTCTGTCTTGATTAACGAAACAAATATCGCAAATGTAACAGTTAATTTCAATAGTACTAATTATGTTTATGGATTTATTAATAACATAAGCTATTTTACATTAATCGATGGAAACCAATATAATTTTAGTGCAGAGTTTGGACCTCTAGGTGCTACAGAACAGATTTATTATAATGTAACAATTACTGATAAATCTGGGCATACAAATTCAACAGTTACAAGATTGATTACGGGAAATACGCCCCCTATCCTAGTTAGTTTAACACAAACTCCTTCAGATAATGCTTCTTTGGATCCGTTAGCCTTTGTGGAAATAAATGCAACACTCTTGGATAATCAAGCAAACTTTGAAAGTGCATGGTTGCAGGTTACAAATGATTCAACAGATTGGAATAACTTAATTGAAAATGTTTTAATGACAAATATTGGAGATTTAACTAATATTAATTTGAATGCTTCATTCACACTCCCAGCTTATGAAGGTAATATTAGTTATAGAATTTATGCAAATGATACTGTTGGTGGAGAAGTAAACTTAAGTGCATATAATATTAGTTCTTACTATGATTGTACTTGGAATGTTTCAACCAATAGGTTGGATGAAGTTATTGGATTTTATGAAGATAAATTTATTGGAAATTTAACTTTAATTAATACTGGAGACTCTAATTATTCTATTAATAACTGTTCTATTAGTTTTGCTATAGGATATACAGGCTTTAGTTCTTCATATACAAATCTACTTGCATCTTCAAGTAACTGGGCAACAGGAAATAGGGCATTACAGTATGTCTCTCCAATTGTTGTCTCTCCTAATTCCAACCAAACAATTAGTATAAATGCATCTTTCCCCTCAACAACTTCACCATTTGCAGAAACTCCCTCAATAACTATCACGTCATCAATTAACGATTCGGTTACAAGAAATAAGACTGCAAGTGTTTTGACTACGTTAATAATTTCTCCACCAAATCCATTACTTTACCAATTAATAGAAACATATCCTACTAACTATGTATACTTAACTCCTGGAAACTTCTCCTTAGAAGCTTACGTGAGAAATTTAGGTTATGATGCAAGTAATTCATTAAATACTACTGCCCGCAATGTTAGTTTTAATTGGATTTTGCCTACGGAGTTATCTTTAAGATCTGTAGGAAATGAAACTAACTTTTATGAAACATTAAATACTTCAGATAAACAATATAATAATCTTACTATACTTTTAACAGAATCTAATTTGGCTTCTATGCCTAAGGGAGCATTGAATATAACAATTTACTCCTATGGTTACAAAAACGAATCAGATAATTATACTTTGATAACTAATTCAGGAAATAAAACTATTCTGAATGAAACAGTCTCAATACAATTTATATGTTATGATTCCTCTGATGATGTATGTGTTTCTGCTTGTGGCATTGGAGTGGATCCAGATTGCATTGCACCACCAATTACTATTGGGGGTGGCGGGGCAGGTGGCGGAGGTGGAGGTGGCGGAGCTGGTGGAAGCTTTGCTAAGTCTGAAGCTACATTCGAATTAGTAAGAGGAGATAATCAATACTTTGATTTGGTTTTAGAAAATAAATTAGCTAATCCAAAGAAAGACATTACTATAACCATTAAAGGAAATAATTCACAGTATGTTATTCCAGAACCAGCTACAATATCTTATTTGGATGCAAATAGCAATGAAACTATTAAGTTCAAGATTAATGCTCCTTCCTATTTCTCTTCTGGTAAGTATTTACTCCAGATAGAATTTACAGGAAGTGTTGTTGGTAATACTTCAACTAAATTCACAGAAGTAAAATATGTAACATTAACTATTTTAGAAATGCCAAGAAAAGAAGCAGACGGATATGTTAATTCTTCTTTAGAAATATTGGCTAAAATGAATTCATCTGGATTTATGTTGGATGAAGTAAATGCACTATTAGCTTCAATGAATTCAAATTATGAAAGTTTAAACTTTAATAGTTTGAAAGAAGGAGCTGCTAAGATAGAAGAGATCTATACTGCAGCAACTGAGTATATTAAATTACATGATGAATTAAATAATTCAATGATGGAAGCAGAAACCAATGGTGTGACTACTTCTGAAACAAAGAAGTTATTCTATTTGGCAGAAATATTATTTAATCGTGGAGATTATGTTGCAGCATATGCAAAGTTGAAAGAAGCTAAGACTAGTTTTTTATTAGAAACAAAGGGCGAATTCAAGATACTTTATGCTATTAAGAATAATCCAGTACAATCTCTGGCAATATTATTATCTATTAGTGCTGTGGGTATTGGTTCTGGATATTTCTTAAGATTAAGATTATTGAAACGAAAAATAAAGATGCTTGCTGAAGAAGAAGGATTACTATTGCAATTAATGAGAGTAGTGCAGAGAGATTGTTTTGAAAGCAATAAAATGTCCATGGAAGAATATGGTGAAGCAATGTATCAGTATGAGGCTAGGTTGAGTGTAGTTATTCAAGACAAAGTAAAGACAGAAACAGTTATCGCAAATCTTATGAGAATTGGTGGAACGAAGAAAGCTTTGAGTCAAGAAAGAGATAGATTGACTATCTTAGTTAAACAAACTCAAGAGGATTATTTGAATAGAGGAAAGTTAGATACTAGAATTTATGAGAATATGTTGAAGACCTATTCTTCAAGATTGGGTAAGATAGAAGAGGAACTAGTGTTTATTGAAGCTCAGGAACAGATTAGGCAGGTTAGTAGTTTATGGAAAAGAACGTTCGGGTGAAAGTTTATTTTTTCTTTTTTATTGATTTTAATTTTTTAGAAAACTTCTTTACGCTCTTCTTTGAAGTAGATTCTTCTTCAATAGAAGAATTCATTGTTATTTGAACTGGTTGAATTGGATTCTGAGAAACTTTTTGAATCGGCTGAGTTAATTGCTGAAGTCTTGCAGTTAACTGTTGTATTTGCATTCTTGCAATCTTTGCTATTTCATCATATCTGTGTAATCTTCCAGCCATGTCATTTGCAAACATTGTTGCTTCCTGGCAATTGAATTCAATATCCATAGGATTAATTATCTCTACAGAAGAGGGCATGAACTCAAAAATCAAATCCATCAGTTTGGAAAATCCTAGAGTTTCCACTTCTACCTCGCCAAAACAAGTATACAAATCTTTCTCTGTTTCGATCAATCTGGGTTCTGCCATCTTAGAGGAAATTAACTTTACATCTTTAATATGATTTAACTTGTCTAAATGTAATTTCAAAGAATTCTCCAAATATTCCGGAGGTCTTCCGGCTACCTCAATAATCATCAGCGCAGTAATCTTTTGATCTACCATTTCTTTCAAAAAGTAAAAAAGTAACGATTACAAGAAGAAAAATCACGAACACAAAACGGGCATAATTCCCAATTCGTTCGGCTCTTGACTCATAAACAACTTTTTCTTTTATATAATTATTACTTGAATTTAAGTTTATAATGCTTTCTATCCACTAAAAGTTACATTAAACAAAATAAGAATAGACAAAAAAAGTGCAATAAATCCATTCAAAAAAAAGTTAGGAGTATAAAAGTATTCCGATTACAATTGAAAGGTTCAACAGAAACCAAAGAAGATAAGTAATAATAATTGGTTTCTCTTTATGTATAAACCCATACAGTATCCAAAACAAATTAAAAAAGGTCCAAGAGGCCCAAGAAATTAAAGATAACCCGGCAACATCTTTTAAGTAAAATATATCCCACAGCTGCGATATACCCATCAGCGGACCAATAACTGCAATTATAACTAACAGCCTGTCTAATAATCTAATCCAAAATCTTTTAGACGGATATTCGTCCAATTTATTTGACACTCTTTTTCTTTTACTTATATGATGTAATGCATTTTGCATAATAGATTAAAGGATTATGTGTTTTTAATAGTATTTATTCTACCCCGAACTTATAGCCATATTCTTCTTTAAAATTTTTATATCGGATAGGTCCGCCACGCTTCTCGTTCTTTTCGCTTATCCAAATTTCATTAAAAATCTTATTTTTTAATAGGAGAGCACATTTCTCTTTTTCTTCTCTAGATAAGGTACCATTAACTTTTGATTCTACCCCAATAACATTGTAAGTTCTTTCACCCACTAGTTGAAAGGCAATAAAATCTGGAAATCCAGTCCCTAAAGTCATCGCTTTTGAAAAAGGATTGAATTTTCTTTTCGCAGGAATAACTTTTTTTGTTTCCAGGTCAATATTATTTGGCCATTTTGCAACGGTCCAACCTTTTGCCTCTAGATCTTTTCTTACCTTAAGTTCAAAATCTCCACCTGCCTTTCTGGACTTTCTTCCCTTGACTATCTCCGATTTCTTTTTTACTTGCGGAATCCCATTATCATCCCATTGGGTTTCATAGTCATTACTAGAAGCTTTTTTTACTAAATCTAGAATTTCATCTTTATGCTCGCTCTCTTCCATAACTCAATAAATTCCTATAAGATTATAAGGCTTTTGATTACTTGAATGGGTGCGGGCCGCCAATACAAAAACTACAAAGATTGTCTCTTTTTATTCCGCATCTCTCAAAAGCACGAAACATTGCTCCAACCGACAAAAACCCGACTTCTGCGCCAATTTCTTTAGAAATATCTTCGTCACTTCTGTTAGTAGACTTTAATTTGTCTCTTACAATAAAATCATCTTCTGGAGGCATATCTACACCCCACATGCACCCTCGAGGGACACCATCACTGCCAATTATTCCTATTCTTGGCGTGTAATTTAATAAATAAATTTTCTTTGCTCCAGCTTTTTCCAAAAGTTCTCTAGCATACTTTGAATTGTTTCCCCTTATAGTGCTATCATCTATTAAAATTATTGTTTTCCCAGAAATCCACTTGTTTGCATTTGGAAGAATGTTAAGGTTTGACTTTATTGATTCGTTACGATCTTCTTTAGTAGTGCCTTGGAAGGCTCGCTCGCCACGCATTTTATAGAATAAAGGCCTAAATAATTCTTCTTTTCCTAGAGCTTTGGCATAACTTCTTGCGGCCGCTTCCGGACAACGAGGTAAAAAACTTATTACATCTGCTTTTATATTTCCAAATTCTTCAGCTAAAACTTTCCCAAGTTCTTGACGTAATCTTAAAACACTTAATCCATTGATTATAGATTGGGCAGAGGAGATATAGTTCCATTCAAAAAAACAATGCCTATGTTGTTTATTTTCTTCAATAGGCAATTTACGATATCCTCCATGCGCGGCTAAATAATAAATTACCCCACTGTCCAAATCTTCTAAATGAATTGCACCGTTTTCTGTAAGTGCAATATTTTCTGAAGCTGCACAATATTTTCCGTCTTTAAATCCCAGACATCCAGGTTTGACTGCATATTTATCTCTTACCACAATTACTTCGTCTTTAGATTTATCTGCAATTGCGAGCGTAAAAGAACCATCAATTTTCTTTACCAATTCTTTTTCTCCATTTTTAAGGTAGTACTTTAGAAGAATTTTTGTGTCACATTCTGAATCTGGATTTAACTTTTTAGAAAAATTTACCTGACCATTGTGCACTGCAACTGCTTGGCAATCCCTAATTAAAATATGATCTCCCCTATTTTCTACATTACCTCCAATTACATGCGGGTGGGCGTCTTCTAGAATCTTATCTTCTCGCCCTTTAGTTGCATAACGTACATGTGCTCCAAAGGTATGATACAAAGACGCTGGAAAGATTTTATGTAAGTCGATTAAATCAACTTTAGTTACCCCTCCTTTCCATTTAATAACATCTATCCTATTTTTACCTAATGCAAAAATACCACAAGCTTCCCGCCCTCTGTGTTGCAAAGATTTTATAAAAGAATATGCATCATGCAAAGTATGGGCGATGCACAATCCACATTTACTTTGGATAATGTCGTCTCCCATAATTTTGGAAGAATTCTCTCTCTTATAAGGTTTTGCATAACTAAATATCTCTAGCTAAAATTGTATGACGATTATTTGCTTTTGCACGATTTTCTGCTTTTTTAATGTCCTCGGCAACTTTTTTCTCTAATTCTTCTATAAACTCTTCAGAAACTGCAAATTCTGATGATTCTTTGATATTAGTTTTTACTAGAAGGTTTTTTACCATTAGACTTTTTTTCTTGAACTTTACACTCTTCTGCTTTTACAGACTCTTCTTCAAGAGGCCTCATCAAAGGAAAGACGACCGTTTCTCTTATTGGCCTATTCATTAAAAATGCAAAAAGCCTTTCTGAAACTCCAAAACCACATGCAGGAGGCATTCCGTATTTTAATGCTTCTACGAATGTTTCATCATGCTCTTGAGCTTCGGTATCACCTGCATCTTTTAAAGATCTTTGTCGTTTGAATCTATCTTCTTGGTCTTGAGGATCATTCAATTCAGAATAACCGTTTCCAACTTCAGAACCTGCAATAATAATTTGGAATTGTTCTACTTTTCTAGAATCTTCTCTTGAACGTTTTGCAAGTGGAACTAATTCAACTGGCTGGCCAACTAAGAATCCCGGACCAGAAAGTTGTTTTCTGCAAACTTTCCATAAAATATCAACTAATCTCCATTTGTCCACTTTTGGATCAAATTCTACTTTTAGTTCTTTTAATTTTTTTTGAATGTCTTCTTTTTCTACTTTGTAAATATCTACTCCTGTTTTTTCTTTGATTAAAGTTTCATAATCATAAACTTCCCATTTTTTATTGAAGTCTACTTCGTAACCGCGGCAAGAAAATTTATGTGTTCCTAAGACCGCCATTACTATTTCCTTATATAATTCTTCTGTTAATTTCATTCCGTCTTTATAATCGGCATAAGCCCAATAAAATTCAATTTGAGAATAATCTTGCAAGTGTTCTGCGTCCATTCCTTCGTTCCTGAATTGTCTTCCTATTTCGAAAGTTTTTTCATAACCTGCAACTAAAAGTTTTTTCTGCCATATTTCACCCATAGAAATTCTTAGGAAAACATCTAAATCTAAAGCATTATGGTGCGTCTTGAATGGCGTAGCCGCTGCTCCTCCGGCTGCATTTTCTAAGACAGGTGTTTCTACTTCTAAAAATCCCCTTTGGATTAAAAAATTTCTAATAGTGCTCCAGAATTTTTGTTTTTTAATAAAAATGTCCTTAACTTCTGGATTCATAATTATATCTAAATATCTTTTTCTTAACTTCTCTTCTTCATCCTTTAATCCATGTACTTTATCTGGGAGGGGCAATACAGATTTTGTTAGTAATTCTAATTCTTTTACTAAAACAGAAACTTCTCCTGTTTTTGTTTTCATAGGATGACCCTTCACTCCAATAATGTCTCCAGAATCAACATAATTATTGAATATATCCATAAATTTTTCAGGAGTTTTATCGCTTTGTAATACAACTTGAACTGTTCCCTTTAAATCTTGGATTTTAGCGAAAGCCAGTTTTCCAAAACTTCTCAAAAACATTACTCTACCCGCAACTAAAACTTCTGCTTTAGAAATATCTTCATTTTTTAAATCAGAATATTCTGATTGGACATCAACACTAAAAGCTCTTTTATCATGACCTTCAAAGTTATAAGAATAGGCTAGGATTTTTTTCTCAGCCAACGCATTAATTTTTCTCTTTCGCTCATTTATTATTTCGTCTTCTCGTCCCATAAAAATTAATAGAATTTGATAGTTTTTAAGTTTGTTGTTACTAGAATCTCATTATTGTGAATTCTTTAAATTCACCAGACCACTTCTTTTCTTCAGGTTTAAGGTCTCGAATTTGTGCATGAGGTGGGCCTTTTTTTAAAATATCATGCATTTCTTCTATTTTTTCTTTTTCTCCCTCTACCACAACCTCTACATTTCCAGTTTCTAGGTTTCTCACATAGCCTTTAAGTCCTAATTCGTCCGCCCTGTCTTTACAAAACTGTCTAAAAAATACTCCTTGAACTGTTCCGTTTATTGTAAACTTCACTGCTTTTTTTGTCATGTTTATTAAAATGATGAAGAGTTTATAAGATTAGTGGTATTAGTAATATCTAGGTTGAGATTCTTGCTGATGAGGATAATTTTCTATTTTATAACCAAATGCTGGAAGAAATAAACTGTCCACTAAGGTATAGTTTTCATTAGTATTTTCTACCATAAAATCTGCCCAGATATCCTGATTACGAAAACATGAACGAATCACTTCTTTTTTCGAAAATATCTGACCAACTACCAATTTTTGATCCCTTAATTCTCCTTTTGTCTTAAAACAATCTTCAAATTTATAAGCTTCTTCAACTGGCTGTCTAGCAGTCTTGTGTGGAACAAATCTTGAAAATTCCCAAGAACCCGGAAAAAGAGTATCTAGAGAATATGCAAAATCCATAATTTTTTTTCTAGACTCATTATGTAAAAATAACCACTTTTCCATGAGAAAGAAAGAATATTCTGGTTTATATTTATTACGGTGTTATTTTGGTTTTTGATATATTAACTGACATTTAGTGCTCATTCTAGTCCAAACTAGAGTTTCATGACCAGAAGGGCAACCAGCATGCTGAACTCTCTCCCACGAAGAATGATTTCCAGGAAGATACATAGGCTCTTTACAAGAAGGGCAAACAATCATCTTTTCCAGTTTATCTTTTTGAGGACAGTAATGCTCACATGGCGGGGTCGAAAATTTCTCATCGTAGAAAAGACCACAGGTTTTATCCGGACAAAGATAATAATTTGCGTCTAATTCTAGTTCTGATTTTTTCAATCTTTTTATTTTTATTTTTGGAGGTTTCTTAACTTCCAAATTAGGAATATTACTAAAATCTTTCTCGAAAATGTATCCTTGAAAACGCATAACTTGAATTTGATCAGTTGTTAAAAGACTAGAACTCATCCTTCCACTCCAATAATCTTCATTCTTTAAACGATACCTAGTATAACCTTCTTTCGCAGGGAATGAATTGCTATTGTCGGTTATTTGCATATAATAACTATTGATAAATAGTTTATAATAATTATTGTTCTTGCCTATCCAACTCATTGTGTACTATTGTTAAAACTTGAGATGCAAATAACATTTTGGGAGAAACAGTTATTTTATCTATCCTCTTTAGAATGTGTCTTTTATCGTCTGGAAAACCGTCTTGATCGCCTAAAATAAATACTTCGTCTCCTTTTAGTTTTAAGTTACGGATGTCTTCTCCTTTTTTATCCAAAAGAAAAACATTTTTTCCACTTTCAGCAAGTTCTTCTACCAGAGCTTCGAAAGATTTTTTTTCTACAAAACATCCCGGAACGGGATTTACAATTTTCCCCTTTTCTTTCGGTGATTTAAATAAAATTCGTTTAATTAAACCAGCAACGTCTTTTTTTGAGATGGGAAGTTCGGCATCATACTGCATCAAAATATGTAATGGCGCATTTGGGGGGCCATCAAAAATTAAATGCATTTTAACGTCTTTTCTTATATCATGAGAAAGAAAAAATGCAGATATTAAAACATTAATTGCAATATCAAGCCTTCCAGCCTCCATTAAGTTATCTTTAATAAAATTTCCAGCAGTTACTGCAGATTTTGAATAATAAATAAATTCTGCCATGCCTAGAAACCTTTTTTATTTTTTAGAAATTTAAATAATTTTTCGGACATTTGAGGTTTTGGATTTTCTTTTGTTCCAACATTTACATATCGGTAGGGCAAATCTAAGTATCTAAACTTTCCCATTTTTAATTCTGGATCATCTATAAATTCTATCTCTTTGAATTTTTTCCCGTCTAAAATAATTTTAGTAGTGAGAACTGCGTTGTCTGTAGACATTTGCCTATTGCCAATGTGTCTTTTTTCTACATTTGGCATAAATACCGATAACTCTGGCCCAGTTCTTTTTCTTGGAGGATGATCTCCTAAAATTCCACCGAAAATAAAGTATTCAAATTTTTTTGAGTCTTGCGTTTTTAGTATCTCTTTTGCTTCTGGATCTAAAATGCAAATCTTCTTTTGGTCAATACCTAATTCAAAAATTCTCCTCTTCTCTGTTTTTCCGATTGAGTTCAGAAAAGAATTTTTTCTCTTAATATTTGTGAAAAGAAGATTCTTTTTACCTACAATCTTAGATATATTTTCATACTCAAACCTACACCATTTCCAAAGTCTTGGTTCCAAATGTTCTATTACAAATATATTTCTCATAAATAATAACAGTTGGGAGGATTTTTAAAGATAGGCTTCTGAATAATTAATGTTACTACTTCCTAATAGCATTAATAGGAAGGCTTATAAAGTAAAGTTCAGAAATAATTGTATGATAAATTTTTTAGAACACCTTGAAAAAGAAGAAGACACCCTACGAGCAGCATCTGCATGGATCTCTTCATTAAAAGAAAAAGGATTGGTAGTTAAAGCTAGTGCTATACCTAAATTATTAGGTTTTCGAGGAGACATAGGAAAATTAATTGGACCATACTTTACAGATGCAGAGGAAGTTATAAACGAAATTTATACTGCAGGATTGGCAATTAGGTGCGATTCTCTTAAACAAGAACCATATATCAAAGCAATACATTTAGATCATAATCAAACATTAGCTAGATTAAAAAATTTAGGAAATATAGTGTCCGGAAATTCTTTTAAAGAAGCAATCCAGTATTTAAGTCAATTAAAACAATATGGAGTAAACCTTGCACCAGGGCAATGGAATGATGTGTTAGCCGATGAACACAAAGAAGTAATGAATACTCCTTTGAAAGAAATAGAATTGTGTGCAGCAAGTGGAAGATTTATTCCTAGGTGTGTTCCTGGATGGACAGAAATACATGCAAAATATGCAAAATATCGACTTGTCGGAGAATGGAATGATAATGTTTTCTTAAGAAAGATAATTGAAGACTACTATATGCAAGGAAGGTTTAATTTTACGGATGGAATCTGTAATCAATGCATGCAAGAGTTATAATAAAAACTAATTTTTCTCAGCACTTTCTGCTTTTTGTATTTGGGTTTTATTTTTCTCGAAGAATTCAATTGCCTCAGCTAGTTCCTTGTTTCCAGATTTTTTAGCATATTTGTGAATGTCTATTTTTTTAGTATACGCCTCGCATGCTTGCACTAAAGCTTTTGCCCCTGCTTGAGTTCCCTTTGGATGTGCATGGCAACCTGCACCCATAGTTGTAATAAAATTAACACTACCCATTACATCAATAAAGGGTTTTAATAACGTAGGATTCAGTCCTCCAGAAATTATAGGGCAACATTTTTTTATCCCCCTCCAGGAGTCTGTTTCTAAAATCACATGATGTGTATGATCTTGATGAACTAGTTTTACAAAATCTGCGTCTATCTCTGGAACTTTTCCCCAAGACTGGGTAAAGAAATGCCCTTTTTCAAGTAAACCCAAAATATTTTTTGCAGCAGTCACATCTTCTTCAGGTGTACCTGCCATTTTCCCAACACCTGCTGTTCCGGTATGAATCCCAGAAGCTCCTGCTAGTCTTGCAAATTTGGATAATACTAAAACGGAAAACCCAAACGGGTTTTCAGGACGAGTATATGCTCCGTGTGATGCTCGATGAAAATGAATAAAAACATCAGGATATTTTCTTCTTAGTGTTTGAACAGCCATCCAACCTGCAGTAATTCCATCAATTAAAAAAGCATAACTCCCTTTCTCAAAACCTGCGTTTTCAATCATTTCACATCTTTCAATCATTGTATTGAAATCAGCTGCTGAAACGTTAAATGAATGGACTTTTTTTTGACCTGTCTCTTTTACTGCTTTGACCATAGCTTCTTTAACATGAGCAACCATCTTATCATATGGACAAAAATCCTGATTTGCTTGAGGCTCATCATTCTTTACAAAATCTCCTCCGCCAACCCAGAAATCATAACATACCTCCGCGTACTCTGCAGAAGTTAAACCCATCTTAGGTTTTATTATTGTTCCAAGAATTGGACGCTTGTAAACTTTTAAATATTTTCGCATGTCATCAAGAGTATAACTAGGACCATCATATTGCTCTAACATTGCTGGAGGAAACCATACATCCAATAACTTCAATGCAGAGACTTCTTTCATTCCTAAAACATTTCCTACAACATAGGTTAAAATATTCTGCACATTGCCGACTCGATCAAATAATCTACACGGATATGCAATCCACACAAGTTCTTTTTTTAAGTCTACCTGATATACTTGTGCATTCATATCTCTCGAAAAGGGAGTTTCTGTTTTAACTAAAAAGTTTGTTCCTGTAGAAGACTCCGCACCAATTTCACAAGCAGCCTGCAAGAAATTTAATGCTTTGCCAGGTAGAAGATGAAAAACAGCTAACATATATTCTCCGTTCTGAGGATTTTTTAAGTTAAAATTACAATAAGCTAATTGGTGATCATTTAATGTTTTTATAAGCTTGTCCACCCCTACATTTTTAGAAATTTTTTTTACCATATCACTCTCTTTTTATTTTTATGATTCCTTTATTTAAATACTTTAGTATTGAGTATTTTATCCGCTACTTTCTGTAATTCCTCTTCTCTCTTTGAAGGGTAAGATTTTAATCCTAGCCCTGCCTTTCCTGCCAAATAAGGATATAATTTTATATGTGCATGACTTACATCTAACCCTTCCACCACCATAAGAACTCGCTCTGCCTTTAGGCTTTTTTTAAGAATCTCGGCCACCTTTTTTGCTGCCAAAGTAAAACTAGAATATTCTTTTTCTGGCATTTCAAAAATTTTTGAATCAAAATGTTTTTTCGGAATAATAAGAGTCATACCTTCTACTTGCGGAGAAATATCTAAGAAGGCTAGGTAATTTTTATCTTCCCAAACTTTTATACAAGGTATCTCTCCGTTTGCAATTTTACAGAAAATACAGTTTTCCATGTAAGTAATTAATAAAAGATATATTTAAATCTTGAGTATGCTTGAATTATTTATGACTGGAGATTGTGCTTATAATTTTAAGAAGGCTAAGCGAATAAAACAGATAGATCTATTCATTCTTACGATTATTTTCTTGTTGAGTATGTGGGCAATTTTAGGGTACAAATATTTTAGTGTAGAAATTCAGCAAGAGATCGGAAGCTATGGCCTTATAGCCGTTTTTGTTGCTGTTTTATTACTTGAGTTTATTCCTCAAATGCTCCACCCGTTTATATGCGTAGTTATGGCGGTAGGGGCTGGAATAAATTTGATTTTGGCAGTAATTGTTGCTTCGATAGCATCTACTGTCGGGTCAATAGCAGGCTATTGGGTTGGTAAAAAATATGGGTTTAATATAGTCTGTCCGCTGTTTAATCAAAAGACCATTCAAAAAACTTTGAAACTCTGGGATCGACACGCAAAAGAGTATGTTCTTCTCTCAGCATTAACACCACTCCCATATTTACCACTAATCTTCGGAGCATTAGGATTAAAAAAAAGATATATGTTCTTTTGGGGAATCATTCCAAGAATCATAGGATATGCAACAATGGGTTGGTTACTTTATTACGGAATACATATGCTTTAGAGCTTCTCTCCGACAACCAGATATTCCCAAATAGGATTTGCTGAAGTATCCAAGTTATAGATTCTCTGAATCTGCTCAACTTCATTAGGAGTATCTAAAAAAACTTTTTCAAGACTTACTAAATTCAGTCCTGCGACTGGAAATTCTTTTTTTATTGAATCTAGGGTATGGAAACATTGCCAACCAGTCGTATCATACTCTCTTAACTGTTTCGAGTCTAGTCTAATTGACAAACCTTTTTCATTTCTAAAATATAAACCACAATCAAACGAGGGTAAAAAGGCAACTAATCGCCCACCTTTATTTAGAACTCTTCTGCATTCTGATAGAATTTTAACTACTTCTATCCTAGAACTTGGTAAAATAGAATTGGAGGACAAAATAGAGTCAAACACATCACTCTCAAAAGAAAGTTGTCTAGAATCACACAGCATATGAACTAACATTGTATGAGAGTAGCTTTTTTTGGATTCTTCTAACATCTTCTCGCAAAAATCAGAGGCATAAACCCGTTTGCCTAATGCAACTAAATCTCTATTTAAATAAGACATCGGACCACAACCCAAATTTAGAATTCTTTGGCCTTTTAAAAGAGTAATTAACTGAGCCCTTCTCTTAGGAACAGAAGTTAAAGAAAAAACCTTTGAATCATAATCTTTAGCAAAATCTTGCCAAACTACAGAGTCCTTAGAGTTTTTCAAGCTCATAGCCTTCTTTTGAATCTTTAATATTCCAACCTAGAGATTTTAATTTCTCCCTAATCTCATCGGATTTTTTGAAATCTTTATTCTTTTTTGCAGTTAATCTTTCTTCGGCTAGACACTTTATTTCTGAAGGAATCGATACATCATCTTTTTCAAATAATTTTAATCCAAATACTTCATCGATCTTTTTTATTGTTTGGAATTTACCTTCTGCTTTTTCATCACGAACTAATTCCCAAAGAACTGCTAATGCTTTAGGCGTGTTTAAATCGTCATTCATTGCTTCTGTGAATTCTTCTAGATAAGTTTTATTTGTCTTATTGTCATCTATCAATTTTTCCACCAGTCTCTTTAATCGCTCATATGAGTTCTTTGCATCTTCCATTGATTGTGGTGTAAAATCGGTTGGTTTATTATATTGTGTAGAGACTACAAAATATCTTATTGCCATAGCAGGATATTCTTTAAGTAAATCTCTTATTGTTTTAAAATTACCTAAAGACTTAGACATCTTTGTACCTCCTACATTTACCATTCCATTGTGCATCCAGTAGTTTACAAATTTCCCATATGCTGCTTCACTTTGAGCAACCTCGTCTTCATGATGTGGAAAAATTAAATCTGCACCGCCTCCATGAATATCGAAAGGAACTCCTAAGACAGATTTCGTCATTGCAGAACACTCGATATGCCATCCGGGTCTTCCTACGCCCCAAGGAGAATCCCATTTTGGTTCATCTGGCTTTGAAAACTTCCATAATACAAAATCTTGATGATTTTTCTTATTATCATTCGCTTCTTTTCTCACACCAGATTTTAAATCTGCAATATTTTGATGAGAGAGTTTTCCGTATTCTTTAAACTTTGAAATATCATAATAAACGCCGTCCCCTTCAATTACATAAGTGTAACCTTTCTTCTCTAGTGTTGAAACTAATTCAATCATTTCTTTTACAAAGGCAGTTGCAAATGTTCTTTCCGTAGGGGGAAGAACATTTAATTTTGTATAATCTTCTATATGCGCAGAAGTATTTTTTTCTGTTAGTTCTTTTATAGATATTCCTAGTTCATTTGATTTTTTTATTATTTTATCCTCAATATCAGTTATATTTGAAACATAATTTACACTATATTTTGAAAACTCTAAATACCTTCTCACTATATCAAAAGAGATTTGAGATTTTGCATGCCCTACATGCGGAACATCATTTACAGTTGGGCCACAAACATACATTCTGACTTCTCCTTTTTTAATTGGCTTGAAAGTCTCTTTCTTTCTTGTTAGTGTGTTGTAGAGTTTTAGTACCATAGTTAATCAATAGAACCCCTCCTTAAATGCTTTTTGATTTGATGAACTTATAGAACTAATAGGTCTTCTAACAACAGAGATACGATGCGTTTTGCATATTATTTTCTAGTCTTTGATGTTTTTAAATATTTAGTATTTTAAACCTTCCATCTAAAAAACTTCCAATATTATAGATAATTGTTTTCTTTATTTTGTCTATTCCGTAACTTTCATGTATATGGCCACATAAAACTATCTCTGGTTGAAATTGTTCAATTATTTTTCTTTCTAAATATGATCCCATATGCTTACCTCTTGCAGATTTTATAGAATATTTGCCTTTAACAACATCTAATTTTGTTTTGTAAGGGCAGTTATGTGTCAGGAAGATAATTTTTCTACCATTTGCAATTCTTCTTGCTTTAGCGAATAATCTTTTGTACAAGATCTTTCTCCTTAAATATTCTCTCCTAGATTTTAAAAAATGTAAAATAATTTCTTTAGATTGAAAGTAAGTATCGGACTCTTTTAGTTCTTCTTTTAGATTTTTGAAGGAAGGAATTCCCGGATGTGACGAAGAAGCTCCACCAATTAAAATAAACTCTTTGGTTTCAACAAGAGAAAAATCTATAAATCTGAATAATTTGTTTTGAAGATTTCCTAGAGACTCTTTTTTTGTTTCTTTTATTTCTCCCCAAATATCAAAAGGATAAGGAGTTGGATCCCAGTTACCATAAACAGCCAAGGTAGGTATTTTTAATTGTTTTAATTTCTTAATTACCCCTGCCCCATCTTTGAAAGAAAATTTCTCCAAGCTTACTAACTCTTTCTTTATCCTTGGAGGGACTTCTTCCTCCGATTTATGATAAACATACTTAAAAAATAATTTTCCCCATCTTTCATTTCCACAAAAATCTCCTGGAGAAATGATAAAATCTGGCCTTTCCTTCTTAATCTTATTAATTAAACTATCTGAGATCTTTCCATGAAAATCCCCTACAACAAATAACTTAACCATTAACTAAAATAAGAGAATAACATTTTAAACTTATGCTACAAAGTTTACATCCATTTCTTCACTACCATAGATTTCACCATTAAGAGTTACTTGAATTGCATATCTTACTAAACATATTGGATCTCCAACACCTACTGTGAAACGAACTTTAGTCACGTAAGAATCACCAGAAGCAATTGCAATGCTCTCACCCGATTTACCAACAGAAATTAAGCCCAACATCTGTTCTGCTGTAGCTCCGTTACATTTCTTTGAAACATCTGGATCAGAAACTAAAACACGATACGCAAATTTTAATTTGGAAGAAGATCCACTCTCTGAGTTAGTAATTCCTATTCCGAAAGCCCCACTACTGTCTTTGAGAGAAACTGTGATTTGCTTAGAATCCGGATAAACGGAAACTTTTTTTGTGTCTCCATACAATTGATTCATTTGATTTTTCAACTGTTCATCTGACATTTCAGCAACGCTTGTTGCACCTTTGAAAATTGTTCTAATTAAAACTAATCCTAAGATTAACATGGAAACTGCAAGAACTACAATAACAATAGTACTTATAGATAATTCAACTGCACCCTTTTTTGTATTTATATGCATAATAGTCTAAAATAAAAGGGTTTTATAAATGTTGCTAGATTAGAATAGACAGATGGAAACAGAACGTTTGATTTTAAGGAAGTTAACTGAGAAAGATATTAATGATTTAGTTGAACAAGGTAATGATTATGATGTGCACTATAACAGTTTTTTTCTTATGAAATTTCCTTTTGAAAGAAAAGAAGCGATTGAAGTTATTAATGAAGACAGAAACTCTAAAAATATGGAGAGATTTGGAATTGAATTGAAAAAAGAGAAAAAGATTATTGGATTACTCGACTTATATAACATAAATTTGAAAAGTAAAAAACTAAAATGGGGTTGCTGGATTGGTAAAAAATACCGAAGAAAGGGATATATAAATGAAGCAACTAAAACATTAATAAGATATGCCTTCGAAAACTATGCAGTTGATGAGATTATTGCAACCACTCTAACAAGTAATGAGCCCTCTATGAATATGCTTAAAAAAATAGGATTTGTAAAAGGAAATATTCTGAAGAACGATAGATTTCTTGAAGGAAAGTATGTAGACAGTGTACAGTTTACAATAAAAAGGAGTTAAAAAATCCAAAATAAGCAAACTTAAAAAGGCGTTAAAATAAGAAAATATTAAGGGACTGTAGCTCATTGGGAGAGCGTCCGACTGAAGCTCGGTAGGTAGGGGGTTCGATTCCCCCCAGTCCCATTTTAAAAATTCTAGAATAAATATAAAACCAGGACATAGGCCACTTTCTGTCACAATTCGTTTCTAAGTCGAACATTGTGTGCCAATATCAAACTAAGCCTGCGAAAATGCAGTTGCATCAAATAGGGTGCTCGTTCCATCGTAACTTAATACGCTCGTCTCTATATCAGAGCCACGCCTCACGACGCTCGTCTTTCGACGATATTTTTCGTTTGAACTTAAATGAAATTAATCACTTAAGGATGTGCGGACCTTCCTCAGAAGTTAGAAATCATTTTACATTTCTTTGGTTTTTAACCAAACTCCCGACATTGGCTGTCCTGGTTAGAAGTATATAGAAATAAGACATTAAAAGGTTTGCGGTTTTGACAGTAGTTAGGAAAGTAAATTATTGGGCAAAACTTTCCGAATTTGGGCATTTCAGGCACGTTAAAGTGCCATTTTCGAGCTTTTGTTTGTAATTTTGACGTTGCTCCTTGTTTAGCGTATAGACTTTATGAGCTCTACGCTTCTAGGTGGGGCATAGAAACATCCTACCGAAATTTAGAGCACGACTTTAAAGCGAAAACAACTACTAGAAATTATTACATTAGACTGTTTTACTTTCTGTTTTCTACTTGCTTGTATAATCTCTGGGTTTTAGTCAATATCTGCGTTAGTTTAGTTGTTTACGGCAGAATTAGAGATAAGCCCGTGATTACTGCTAAGATGTTTGCAATGTTACTTTATAGGGTTAAGATTGAAGATGAGAGGGGTTAAAATTAAAATTTCATATATCTTGAAAGATAGAAACCTACTGCACTTGATCCTAAAGAAATAAGCAAGGCAGGAATTTGTATGTCTTTATTGAAAGCACTTATAACTAAAAGAGCAATCAATGGAAGAATAAATAAAAGAGCCACTACGTGAGTCATTATCTCTTTTAGTTTGTTTGAACTTACCATTTCGTTTTTATACCAGAATAACCAATAAGGAACAATAAAGCTCCTATGTAAATGCTGATAAGATCGTTTCCTTGCAAAGAAATTGGTAATCCCATTAATAACTCGGGTAAAAAGGTAGACATTATTAAAAATAGTCCTAACAAAGACAAAATCCAACCTATAATACGTTGATTCTTGTTTTTCATATACAAGTAGGTATTCCTCTCTTTATATTCTTTTTGCTTAGAATTTTTCTTGGTTTCCATTTTAAACATTTTAGGAAATCTAAATTACTTTCCTAACTACTGTTTGAAGCCACTCTTCGAAAATCTGAACTCTCAAAAGAGAGTAAAATAAAAAAAATAAACTAATGTTGTTAACTAATTAACAAAAAGCTTAGAAAATTAGAATCTTCTAGGTGCTTTTGGCTTTTTAGCGAAACATTCTCTGCAAAAAACTGGTTTGCCTTCTGTTGGTTTAAAAGGAACTTCGCATTCCTGTTTACAATCAGAACAAACTGCTTTGTGCATTTCTCTTGGTCCATCGAAATCTCTTCTAGGTCCTCTGTTAAATCCACCGTTGAATCCCATGTGTGTGTTTTATATATCCTCCGTGTAATGTTTAATTAATCTGAGAAGTCTTAATTTCTTAATCTGCGCTCAAACTTAATAATTTAGATAAAATTGAGGTTATAAAGCTATGTATTTAGGAAAAGAGCTCTCGCTAATCAATAAAACTTTTAGAAAAAGTTCCTTCTGGCAATAAATTTTTGTATATTGCCGTCAGTATTTTATTTCAAAATAAAGACAGAACTTATAGATCAGCGATTGTTGTGAAATAAGATTGATTTCTTAAATAAAGCTATTAGTAGTTGCATGCTGAAATCCTCGCCGAAGCTTGGATCTTACACACCAACTCTATCAACGTCATCTTTTGTGACGGCCTTAATTGTCTCGTTTTGCGGTTTGCTTCACGCTTAGATGCTTTCAGCGCTTATCAATATATTGCGTAGCTGCTCGGCCTGCCATGTGACAACCGATACACCAGAGGCAACGAGATCCCGTTCCTCTCGTACTAGAGATCCCTTCCACTCAGACAATAACACACCCTGTAGATATCATACAAACTGTCTCGCGACGTTCTTAACCCAGCTAACGATCCCTTTTAATGCGTGAACTCCGGCACCCTTGCACGCTTCTGCACGCGCAGGATAGGAAGAGCCGACGGCGATGTACCAAACTGCCTCGTCAATGTGAACTATTGGAGGCAACAAGCCTGTTATCCTTAAAGTACCTTTTCTGTCATTTACCTGACCCATTAAAAGTCATGGTAAGTTCGCTAAGCCCGACTTTCATCTCTGCATTTCTTGCTGTTCGAAATACAGTTAGACAAGCTTTTGCCTTTACGCTCTACTCTAGATTTCCGACCTAGATGAGCTTGTCTTTGGGCCCGATCGATATCTTTTCGACCGGGCGCCGCCCCAGCCAAACTGCCTGCCAATTGCTGTCCTAAAAAAGTTAGTAGTTTTACCAAGAATGGGTAGTGTTACACTTTTGCATTCATTATCCCCAGAGAGATAATTTCGACGCTACTACCTACTCTAAGCACTCTCAATAAAAATACAACAACAGGTTGCAGTAAAGGTTTATAAGGTCTTCGCTTCCCACAGGGTGACACAGGTCTATACACCTGTAAATGGTTTCGGAAGGTTCTGGTTAGGGACAGTGACAACCTCGTTAAACCATTCATGCACGTCGCCATTCAGACGACAAGGCATTACGCTCATTATGTTATTCCAAGATTTTTTCAATGATTCTACCTTGATTCTTTAGCCGTTAGGCCTATGAATTAAGATTTATCTTGATTCTTTACATCGCTGCAAAGTTCGGACTATATCTTCTACTTGCGTAGTTGAACATCTAGTCTCTGAGGATTCTAGAATAAATTCTAGCCTTTCCTGCTGATTGTCTGCAATTTTAGATTTTTACTTTTACAAGTACTAAAATATGCTCAGATTTTCCAGCATATGGTTCAATTTTCTCTTAATAGTTTAATATTGGTTATTCGTTTGAATTAATTAGTTCGACTTTTTCTTTGATTTACCGACGCTAGAGCATTTTATAAAATAAAATGTAAGGCAACGTTCTACCTTAAGAGCGTCATAGTTACGCCCGCCGTTTGATGGGCTTTCATCCCCTTGAAAAAGGAGTTTAGACACCACCACTGGGCAGGTTTCACTGAGTATACACATCCTTTCGGATTAGCACTCAGCTATGTTTTTGGTAAACAGTCGGGCCGCCCTTGTTACTGAGATCTACTCTTCCATATAAAAATTCATACAAAAGAATAGACATCCCTTATACCGAAGATACGGGACTAATTATGCCGAATTCCCTTAACCAGTTTCGCCTTTCATGTCTTAGTCTACTTAACTAGGGCACCAGTGCTAGTTCTCGGTACAGCTAATTGATTTCTATCTTTCAAATTTTTCACTGACTCTTGGACTCAACAAATACGCGGAGATTCATGACATTCTCATCATTACAATCCAATCATTTCTCTCTCGCTATGCCTCGCGGCACTCCATTTATCCGAAAGCTTTCTAAAAGCTTAACGAAATCAAAAAGTGCAGGAATATTAACCTGCTGTCCATCATCATACTCAGTTAAGGTATGACTTAGGTACTGACTAACCCTTGGCTAATTGCTAGTGCCAAGGAAACCTTGCCCTTTCGACATCTTGCGGTTCTCAGCAAGATCAGATCCTACTATCACCGGGATGATCACTAATACACGCTCCATCGTCACTTACGTGAAAACTTCTACGCATGTAATACGCCTGTTTACCAGAACTCTCTTTGCAGAGAGTCTCCGGAGTGTCGGTAATGCATTTAGCCCCGTCCATCTTCCGGGCTTTTGTCCTCGATAGGTGAGCTGTTACGCTTTCTTTAAATGATGGCGGCTTCTAGACCTACATCCCCACTGTCTCAGGAGAAAAACTCCGTTCGTTACACTTAATGCATATTTTGGGACCTTAACTCCGGTCTCCTTTGTTCAGGTCTCGCAAAAGTATCTTACATACCCCTGCTGACTCTTGTATTACGCAGTTAACAAGTTCTGAGTTGGAAAATTCCCCGTAGGCATTAGCCTCTGCAAGACTTATCCGTACTTTACCTCGTCAACAAACTATACAAAACTATACCCTGGCATATTTCAACAGGAACCAGCCATGGCCAGATTCGAGTGGCTTTTCACCCCTAATCCCACGTCATCCAAGTGCATGTACACAACACCGGTTCGGCCCTCCATTTCTCTTTCGAAAAACTTCAGCCTGCGCAGGAATAGATCATCTGGCTTCAGGTCTTATCTCAGTGACTAACGCATTTTCATACTCGCTTTCGCTTCGGCTTCATTTAATTAACCTTGCCACAAAAATAAACTCCCCGGCCCGTTTTCCCAAACGTACGTTACAACCCCGTAGGGCAGTAACTAATTTGTAACTGTTAGATTTCAAGTCTTTTAACCCTCTTGTGAGAGTACTTTTCAGCTTTCCCTCGCGGTACTCGTTCGCTATCGGACTTGAATTATATTTAGGGTTGGGAGTTAATTCTCCCGTATTCAGACCTCTAATCCGAGAAGCCCTACTCTTTTAAGTTCTAGCATATCAACTACGTCTATGGGACTATCACCCTCTAAGGTTTCTCATTCCAGAGAAATTTGACTCGTCGACTTAGCCTTTCCTAACCACATCTCTTACGCCCTTTCGGACAAAGATTCGGCTCGCCCTACTCCCTTTTCGCTCGCTGCTACTGGGGGAATCACTTATTTGTTTTCTTTTCCTGCCGGTACTAAGATGTTTCAATTCCCGGCGTTTGCCTTTCTTGCGAAATGTAAAATCGTGTTTCACATTCGGAGATCTCGGGTTCAACGCTCGCATGCAGCTCGCCCAAGCTTATCGCAGCTTGCCACGTCCTTCTTCGCTATTCAAGCCAAGCTATCCGTCTAACAGTATTATAGTAGAATCAATCTTTACTTCCTAACCACATATATTATGTGGGAAACAAAACTGATCTATAAGTTCTGTCTTCATTGAATATGATATGCAAATTGCTTTGCACTTTCTTTATTCTCCAACTCCTTTCGCAACGCATCGTCGCGAAATTCATATGTCGTTGTTATTTTTTTAAAAGCATTTCTTGCTTTCTCATTTGTGTGAGTGTGATTTGTGATTCTTATTTCCTCTTCGGAAAATGGACCTGTCGGGAATCGCACCCGAGACTCCTCCGTGCAAGGGAGGCATTTTACTACTAGACTACAGGCCCTATTTTTTCAGTGCATGTAGTCGTTTCTCTTGCACTGAAACTTTTTTGCATACAATATTTCTTTGTATACGAACTAAATTTATTATTTACTAAAGAAGCTAGTTGGCCAATTTTCATTGCGTTTAATTATAAATACTCATTTTTCCTAAGGTATATTTATTAAAAATTTCTTTTTAATTTTTAGGAGGTGATCCATCTGCAGGTTCCCCTACAGATACCTTGTGACGACTTAACCTACCTTGTCTTACAAAATTTCTTTCTATACAGACTTCAACTCTGCAAAACTCGGTTGGTTTGACGGGCGGTGAGTGCAAGAGACAGGGACATATTCACCGTTTGCTGCTAACGAACGATTACTACGAATTCCAGCGTCATGAGGGTGGGTTGCAACCCTCAATCTGGACTGAGACAGATGCTAGGGGATTAGCTTCACCTTTCGGTGTCGCAGCCCATTGAATCTGCCATTGCCGCGCGCGTGTAGCCCAGGGGATTAGGGACGTACTCACCTAACGTAGCCCATACCTTCCTCCTTGTTACCAAGGCAGTCTGTATAATGTTCTTCTTTCGATAGTAATTATACACATGGGTCTCGCCTGTTACCGGATTTAACCGGTCACATCACTGCACAGGCTGACGTCGGCCATGCATCTCCGCTCAGCGCGTCAGGAAAGCCCTTCAGACTGTCCTTCATCCTGCTGTCGCTCCTGGTGAGGTTCACGGTGTAGAATCTAATTGAACCGCACGCGTCACTCGTTGTAGTGTCTCCCCGCCTATTCCTTTAAGTTTCGATCTTGCGACTATACTTCCCAGGTAGCTCACTTTGCAGCTTCCCTACAGCACCGAAACCTCCCGAAGAGGCCCCGATGTTTAGTGAGCAGTGTTTACTGCCAAGACTACAGGGGTATCTAATCCCTTTTGCGCCCTTGGCCTTCATCCCTCACTGTCAGATTCGTCCTTGTAAGATGCCTTCGCTAATTGTGAGTCCATTCAAGATTAACGTATTTTACTACTACCTTGAACGTACTTCTTACACCTACCGATCTCTAGCCTAGTAGTACCCTCTGCTCGCCCTACACTTGAGATGCAGGATTTGACAAAAGACTTACTAAACAAGCTACGGATGTTTTAGACCCAATAATGTGGGTTGCGACTTGGACTGTCGGGATTACCGCGGCGGCTGGCACCGATCTTACCCAGTCCTTATTCGCCAGCCTTTTTACAGCTGGCAAAAGTTTATCAAAAAGATAAACACTTTGGTTCGCTCTGTCACGCTTGCGCGCATTGCAGAAGATTCATAGCTGCTGCACTCCGTAGAGCTGGGAATAGTGTCTCAGATTCCCTCTCAGGGCACCCCCGCTAAGGGCCCTTACTGATCATCGCCTTGGTGGGCCTTTACCCCGCCAACTAGCTAATCAGCCGCAGTCTCATCCTTGAGCACGAATTTGAAAGTACTTTCTTTCCAGAGAAGAACTCCTATCAGGTATTAACCTCAGTTTCCCGAGGATATCCCTGACTCAAGGGCAGATTAACTACGTGTTGCTGAGCAGTACGCCGACTTATCGTCAGACTTGCATGCCTTATCTCAAACCAAATAGCCGCAACCTCCAGCAGGATAAACTGGAATTAAACTTATTTATTATATCCTAAACTAAGCTCTAATATATGAAAGGTTCAAACATATTAGATAAACAAGATCTATCCAATAAAATAATTTTACTTATTTTATCTAGTTGACAATTTTAATCACTCATAATTAATATTTCAACTATAAAACCACTAGAAATTGACGTATATATATTTTAAAAACTCGATTGGCCAACATCACACCCTATACTTGATAAGGCGCTCATTCTAGCTTCAATAAAAATAATTGAAGCTTTGGATTTATACTCCAAAGTTATCATTTTAGTAATATTATGGGTGAATAGACGCTTTATAAATGTTTTGCTTCTGTCCGATATAGATTTCGACGGAGAATTGATTTAAAGCTCAATAACGCAATATTTTCCTCTGATTTCTTTTTTTGATTCAATTTTAAGATTTTGTAGAATCCTATTTATTATTTGAATTCTCCCGCCCAAAATTATTTTCTTGAAATTTTTTCTGAAAACTATAATTTTTTCTAGAATTTCTTTTACACTTTCATCTCTTAAACTCCAAATTATTAAGTCGCCTTTACTTTGTGGGAAGTCTAAATTAATATTTTCAAAAGAACTGACAGCGTTTAACTTTAAATTTTCACTTGAAATCTTCAATTGCAATAAATCTCTAGAAACTAGAATAATTTTGCCCCTAGAACATGAATGTGCAACTGCAAGAGGAATGAATCCTTGCCCAGGACTTAAAATAAAAATACGATTATAGAAACTAAATTTAGGCTCAAGAATCTTTTCGATAATTAATGCTGTGATAAAATGAGGCGTATCAAATTCTTGCAATGCATTTGAAGTTACCAGAGTGTAATTGTTCTCCTCTATCTTGAAAGAAATCTCATTTTGAGAGTATGGCTTTACTTCTGTTTTTATTTTTTCATTAAACTGTAAGTGGTAAACAGAATAATTCTTATTTCTGTCTTTAAATGTAACCAAAATCTCTTCATTTTTAAGAATTTCTTCTATAAAGATATTTAATTCTTTTACAATTACTAAAGCTAAAGTTCCGTCTTTTTCCAAATACTCTGATGATTTTACAATAAAATATTCTAAACCTTCTTTTTCTAATTTTGCTGGAAAGTTTGTTAAAATTAAAGAGAATTTTGCTTTTATTTCTTGGAAGTCTAAAGAGGGAATTGCTTCTACTTTTACAGAATTTAATTCTGCATTATGATTTGTAAACTCAACTGCTAGTGAATCTCGGTCGGTACACAAAACTTCCGAATCTTTAAATTTATTTTTTAAAAAAATACCCATAATCCCATAACCACAACCCAAATCTAAAATTTTTTCATAGTTTAGTTTTTGATTTTTTCTTAAAGAATTTAAAAGTTCTTTTGTTCCGTCGTCAACTTTTGCAAAGCTAAATAATTCTTGAGATGTGTCAAAAACTAATTTCTGTTTATCGAAATTGAAATTTACTCTTTTATGAATTTGGGAAGATAACATAATATTAAAGTAGAATAATTAGGTTAAAAGGGTTTTGATTATAGATACATTTTTAAATAATGCGCCCCGTACTTTACTAATGATAGAGTTTGCGGAGTTCAAAAAGTTTTTTCTTTTTAATTTAATTGGAAGTTTAGTTGTTGCTGCCCTTGTTGCAGTCATAACAGTTCTCATAGGAGACTTTAATGAAATTACTGCACGAGTTCTATTTACATTATTTATGGTAGTTGTCCATTCTTTAGTAAGTTTAACATTTATATGGGATGATGAAAAACAGAATACTTTTGACAAACTAACATTTTTTATTAACGTTTTGTTTGGTCTAATAGTTATTAGTTTCTTCACATCTATATTAGGCATATGGGAAATAATACCTGCAGAAACGGTTTGGCATCTTTATTTGACTTATGGTGTGATCTGTTTTGCTTCACTTCATGGCGATATTCTTTCTAAGGCATTAAACAAAGAGAACTATTTAGATGCCCTTATTTTCCTTAATTATGCCTTTATGATAATTGTTGTTTTGATGCTACAACCAATAATCTATATAGATCATGCAACACAAGTATTGGGAGAAATGTTTTTTAGAATTTTAGGCGCAATAGCGATAATTGATGGAACGTTAAGCATACTTACTATCATTTTCCACAAAATATACCTTAACAAGCATCCCAAAATAGAAAGCTCATTACAACAGGAAGTGTCTGTTCCAGAAGAACAAAAAACTACGAAGAAATTAAGTGTTTGGGTATGGATATTAATAGCTTATTTAGTTGTGCAAATTATTTTACCTATAATTTTCTGGAGTGCTAGAGGCCTATTTAATTAAAAATTTATTTTTTAAATTCATAAATTCTTAGTTCTTCAAAGAAGATCTTCTTTTTTGCAACTAGTTTTGGTTTATATTTACTTATCTTTTCCATAGGCGTTAAAGAAGAGACAAGTAAAAGAATTTTTCCTTTTTCATTAAGGTGCTCTTTTGCTTGCTTAATAAATTTCGAAGAAATTTCGTCTCCGTTTTTTCCACCAGTAGTAATTAACTGAGATTCTTTAGATTCATATTCTCCTTCCGGTAAATAAGGTGCATTAAATGTTATTAGGTCAAATTTTTTGTTTTTTTGAATTTTAGAAAACAAATTCGATTTTATTGTTTTAAACCCTAAAAGTTTTGTAGTGACTACTGCTGAAGGATTTATGTCTGCACATAAAATATCTTTATTTGAGAAAAACTTTGAGACTGTTTTTGCTAGAATACCCGAACCACAACCAATATCTAAAAATGTTTTGGGATGATTTTTCTTTAGATATTTTTTTAAAAATTCTGCAAAAAAATAGGAATCATCAGAGGGTTCATAAATCTCCATTAGCCAAACAAAAATAATCCTGCTCCAGTCAGAACGCACAAAACCAACAGAACAGTAATTGCAATTACCATCCAATTACTTGCTTTTTTTTCTACTGAAGGAGTTTGGTAATTTGATAGATCTTGGGAATTGAATTTATTTTGTTGAGTCCCTTGTATCGGCAGATGAACAGGAGTAGAAATCGTTGGCTTAATGATTGTGGATTGAATTGCTGATGTCGACTGACCTTGTGCCCTATTCAATAGCTGAGAAAGTTCATAATCAATCTCTTGCGTAGGATAGCCTGAATTTAAAAGACTATTTTTAATTTCATCAGTTGGCCAACCACGTTCTATTCCATTTCTAATAATTCCTGCAATTTCGCTCATATCTCTAGAATATCTCCGTCTTTCATTAAATGGCAATCCTTTCCTTCTTTATAACCCATCTCCACTGCTAACTCTTTCATAGGCATAGTTTTATCGAATGCGCCGTGCGAAGGGATAATATGTCTGGGTTTCAAAAGATTGACAACGTCTCGTAAGTCTTCTTTTCCACCATGTCCAGAAACATGAACATCTCTAAAAATTCTTGCTTTTCTTTTTTTAAGTCTTGATTCCATCTCTGCAAAAGATCGAATATTCACCTCAGTAGGAATTACACTTGAAGAAAAGATAATATTATCGTCTTGATCTACTTTTAATGGAAATTGATTTCTTGACATTCTTTCTAAAATACTACCGGGCTCTCCTTGGTGACCTGTACAAACAACTAAATAATTTTCTCTTCTCCTACTTACTTTTTCTAAAGTTTTCTCCACTTGTCTTCTATATTTTGAAAGAGTCACATCTCGTATAAATGGAGCAACGCCAGTCTCCTTACCTGCAATAGAATACTTATTTAAGCTTCTGCCTAGAAAAACCACTTCACGATTTAGCTTTCTTCCAAATTCAACGATACTTTTTAGTCTTGCAATATGCGAAGAAAAAGTAGTAACAATCATCCCAGATTTTTTGTTGTCTACTGTAAACATAACTTCCTCTAATAAACTACGAGCTATTTTTTCAGAAGGAGTTTTTCTATCTGAGCCAGAATATAGTGAATCAATAATTAAGGCATGCACACCTTGCTTTGCAATTTGTTTTAATCTTTCATAATTAGGTTTAAAGCCCACAATAGGGGTGTCATCTAATTTAAAATCATTTCCATAAACTATGGCTCCTTTATTTGTATGTAAAACAATAAAACTTGTTTGAGGTATTGAATGAGTCATGTTTACGAATTCAACTAAATACTTCTTATTTTTCCCCTGCACATAAAAAGAAGTATTTGGGTGAACTATTTTTACAGGATTTTTTAGATGTACTTCATTATCCACTAGCAATGATTTTAGAACTGCTGCAGTAAATGGAGTGCAAAAAATTGGCGCATTGTATCTATCGGAGATAAATGGAACTGCACCGACATGGTCTAAATGTGCGTGGCCCATAAATTGTGCGCAGACTTTATGACGAACTTTGTCAAGAAGCAAATCATCGGGAATAGCTTCTATAGAACGAAGTCGCGACTCTGAATATGAATATTCATCTTTATCTTTTTCCTGCATCTGAACAATTGCTGGCAGAAAAAAACCTTCGTCGAAAATAAATACATCTTCATCTATCTCAACAGCAGTCATGTTTTTCCCAACTTCTGAGTAACCACCCACGGCATAAATTTTCACCATATTATATTGTACATCCATGAAGTTTTTAAAGGTTGGGAATATAATGTTTACATGAAAAGAATAACCTTGCTTTCAATATTAGTTATTATTTGTATGGGCTCAATGGTACTCGTATGCGCACAAACTACTAAAACTAGTAATAATGCTATTCAGAAAGATTTTGCAAATGGTAAAGAAAAAGTTAATGTAATTATCTCTTCCGAAAACAAGAATGTGCAGGTGAGTCACGTTTCTATGAAAGTTAACCAAGAGATTAAAACTCAAGAAATCAATAAAGAAGAATACTATCTCTTATTAGATGATCCTAATATAAAAATAGAATATAACTTTAAAATAAAAAAATTACTGCAACAATCAGTTCCAATAATTAAGGCAAATGACAGCTGGAGCTTAATAACTATGGGCGTAAATCTTACAGGTAGAAATCAAGGAGTTTGCATAATTGATACTGGAATAAACTACTCTCATCCAGACTTTGGTGGCTGTACTTCGGTAGGATCTGGAGGGAATTGCCGAGTAGTTGGAGGATATGATTTTGGAAACGATGATTCCGATCCTATGGACGTAGATGGACATGGAACTCATGTTGCGGGGATTGTTGGTGCTAATGGAGGAATACTTGGCGTTGCGCCAAACGTAAATATTATAGCAGTCAAAGTCTTTGATGATGCAGGAAACGGCTATGACAGTGATATCATTAATGGAATTGACTGGTGCACGAATCATATAGCAGATTATAATATCTCAGTAATAAGCATAAGTTTGGGTTTAACAGATAACAGAGGAAATTCAATATTGTATAGTGATTATTGTGACAATGATTTTAGTTCTTTAAAAATTTCAATAAACAGGGCAGTCGCACAAAATATTTCAGTTGTTGTTGCTAGCGGAAATGAAAATTCACGGGATAGTGTAGACGTTCCAGCTTGTATTCAAAATGCGACACCAATAACTTCAACAAACAAAGCAGATACTAACATTTCTAACTTCGCAAATACTTGGAACAAATCTTTACTAAAAATACTAGCAGCACCAGGAGAAAGCATTAATTCAACAATGCTCTTAACACCAAGCGGAGATATATTATCAGCGTGCGGACTAGGAAAGTACTACTGCTCTTTACAGGGTACTTCAATGGCCACCCCCCATGTTGCAGGTGCAATTGCAATTATAAATCAATACCTAAGTTCAATTGGTCAAACAAAAACACCTTCACAAATTGAAGACTTATTTAATGCAACTGGAAAACAAATTTATGATTCTTCTGCTAATAGATTTTTTTCGAGAATTGATGTTTATTCGGCATTAAAAGAATTAGATGCAATTACTCCAAATGTGACTCTTTCTATTCCGGAAAATAATTTGGTTAGTACTAACATCAATCAAACTTTTATTTGCAATACAACGGATTGGCAATTGAAAAATATAACGTTGTACTTGTGGAACTCCACAGAAGTGTATTTTACTGAAACCAAAAATATCTCTGGAACCCAAAACTCTACAGAATTTAATGTAACTGATTTACCTCCAAAAACATATGTATGGAACTGCCTTGCTTCTGATGAAAAAGGAAACTCGGCTTTTGCAATCAATAATTTCTCATTAATAGTTGGAGGAATTTCTTTATCTTTGATTTCACCACAGAATGAAACTTATACTAATATAGTTAAAACCGTTTTTAATTGTAGCACCTCTACAAGCGCGGATAGAGAAATAAAAAACGTGACGTTCTTTATTTATGAAAATTTAACTTTGATAAACACGTCCACCACTAACTTGACAGGAGTCATCAATAGTACGACTTTTGACTATACTTTCGTAAATGAAACAAACTACAGTTGGGGATGCGAAGTTTACTCGAATGAATCAGATTATGATATTAAAAACCAAGTGATTTATTATGATGCTACATATCCAAATATTACGTTAATTAGCGAAACAGTTTCAACGGACCAAGCGACAATTTCTTGGAATACTAGTGAGCAAACGAATTACTCTATTTCTTTAAACTCAATAAGCAATAGTAGTTTTTCTAATAGTTTTAATGTTTTAATTACCGGACTTATTGCTTCAACTACTTATGAATACAATCTGACCTATTGTGATAGGGCAGGGAATTGCGATTTAATTTCTAGGAGTTTTAGAACGATCGATGCTCCAGTGTCTAGAAGTTCTGGGGGCGGAGGCGGGGGTGGAGGAGTTACAACGATTAAATTAAATGATACACAAATATCCCAGGGATACTCCAGAAAGTATTATGTGGGAGATAAAGTTTCATTCGATTTGGATGGACAGGTCCATTCTATGCAGTTGAATAAAATTCTAAACAATACGGTTAATCTTACCTTTAGAAGCGAACCTATCGCTGTTGCCCTTACAGGTGGAGAAGAAAAAAAATTGAATTTAACATCTATAGAGTTCTATAACCTGTATATTAAAGTAGAAAATCTTACTAAAAGTAGCGCTAACATTACAATTAAACAAATTAATGAGTTAATTAACCAATATAAACTAATTAAATATGATAACAATACGGATGAGAATGAAACGAATGAAGAGAAACAACAGGAAACAGTTAGTCAACTAAATTTAGAAACAAACCTTTATCCACTTTATGCTACTCTACTTTTGTTAGTAATTGCTTTTTTCTATTTTTTATTAAAAAATAAATTTCAAACTAAAACAAAAGTTAAAAATAAAAAGAAGTAGGTTTTTATAGTAAGGAGGGTTTGAATAAATATGAAGCAGAAAAAACTAAAACTTATTCCTGCAGCAAGAGATAATCGTAGATATTTTTATATGAACTCAGAAGATAAAGGAAAAATAGAAAAAGCAATTTTAGATTATGTTGGGATTTTAGGGTTTTCTAAATCGGCATTTATGTTTGTTGAAACTCCCGAAAAGAAAGTAGTGGGAAGTTGTTTGAGAGAAAGTTTGGAAGATGTACGAGCTTCACTAGCTTTTGCAAGAATCAAAATCCAGAAAGTCTCTGGTACGATCAAAGGATTAAGTAAATAAGGTATCCAAAACTTTAAAAAGTGACCATGATAAAACTTATTAACTAATCTTAAGATATTAAACTAAGGAAACTAAAATGGAAGATATGCAACATCAAGTAATGGGATATGATCGTGCTGCGCAAACTTTTTCGCCAGATGGACATATTCTACAAGTAGAGTATGCTGAAAAAACAGTTAGGCTTGGCAGTGCAAGCATTGGCCTTATTTGTAAAGACGGAGTAGTTATTATTTCTGATAGAAGACAAAAAGACAAATTAGTAGTTGAGAGTTCTGCAAATAAAGTTTATGAAATAGATGAACATATTATGGCTGTTGCGGCAGGAATTGTTTCTGATTCAAGAGTCTTAGTTGATAAGGCAAGAGTAATAGCACAACAACATAGAGTCACGTTTGATTCTGAAGTATCTACTGAATCTCTTGTTAAAGATATTGCAGATGTTAAACAACAGTTTACACAATATGGAGGAGCAAGACCATTTGGAGTTGCTTTATTAGTCGCAGGATATAATGGGTCTCCAAAACTATATTCTACCGATGTTTCTGGAAATTATTTAGAATATAAAGCAAATGCTATAGGTGAAAATGATGAAAAAATTAAAGAGAAGCTGAGACAAGAATACAAGCAAGATTTGACTTGTGAGGAAGGTATTAAGCTAGCATTGAGAATATTTAAGGAAATCCAAGATGAAAATTTTGATAAAGCAAGATTTGATGTTGGAATTATTAAAAAAGAAAAAAAGATCGAGAGAAAAAAGGGTAGCGATTTCTGAGACAATTTTAAGTAGCATAAAGATTATAAACCATATAAAATTAAGATTCCTATGACACAGACTGAAGCAAGAGTTACAAAAAAAGGTAAAAAATATGAAATTCTCGTCGATTTAGAAGAAGCTTTAAAGATTAGAGATGGAAAGAGCACAAATATAGGTACTGCTGTTTTAACTGGCGCGGTTTTTCATAATCTGAAATCTGGAGAACAAGTTTCAGTAGATGATTTAGAAATTGATTTTGGGACTTCTAACTTCGAAGAAGTATGTACAAGAATTATTACGCATGGTGAAATTGTTTTCCCCGCAGAATATTTGAAAAAAATGCAGGATGGAAAATACAAGCAAGTTGTAGATTTCTTGTCTAAGAATGCAATTTCTCCTCAGGGATTGCCCTACACTCCCGATAGGATTATGTCTGCTTTAAAAGAAGCAAATGTTCATGTAAAAAATGAAGCGATGGATAAACAAATTTCTGGAATTATAGAACAAATACAACGAATACTCCCTATGAAAATTGAAGTTAAGAAAGTAAGGGTAATTATCCCAGCACAATATGCAGGTAAAGCATACGGTGTTGTTTCAGATTATAAACAAGAGGAAGAATGGATGTCTAATGGAGATTTAAGAATGGTTGTAGGAGTTCCTGCGGGTTTAATTATGGATTTCTTTGATAAGTTAAATGGCGTTACACATGGCGCAGCTTTGACTGAAAATATTAATTAGAGTTCTTTCTCAATAAGTTTATAAGAATAAGATTCATTGGTTTTTCATGAGAGTGAAACGCGCACAACAAGAAATGGTAGGATTTGTCCTTATTGTTGTTTTAGTTATTGTTGCTTTAATGGTTTTTTTAGTAATTTCAGCAAATAAACCTCTAGTAAGTGTTGATAGCCAATCTACAAAAAGTTTAGTTTCTAGCATATTGGCATACTCGACAGACTGCATTGTTTCTGAACCCTATAGAATGAACGTTATGGAATTGATTATTGGTTGCTATGAAGATAAAAAATGTAATAACATCAATAAGATGGCCTGTGACTATTTGAATGAAACAATTACTAATGTTATGAAAAGTCTGACGGAGGCTGATGCAACAATTGTAGCCTACAAGTTTGAAACATATTGGCAATCAGACACAGATGAAAAACCTAATGCATTTTATAGCTTAATTTCTGGAAATTGTGCTGGAGGACAAGGTGCTAAACTTCAGGGTGAAATTGAACCATTGGACAATGAATTGAAAGTTTTACTTGAATTATGCACTGAATCAAATAGTTAGTTCTAGCTTTAATGAATCAATTTTTAAAATAGGTTTCAAAGATTCTCTTGCCCCTATTTTTTCCGAGTAGAACTCGATAAAACCGAAACGTTCCAAGAACTTAAGGTCTGAATAAACTGATTTGAAATCTCTTTTCAGAATCTTTGCAAGGTTATAGATTGATTTTGGCTTTTTTGTTTTTAGAGTGTATAAAATTCTTGTTTTTTCATTGCTGAAAAGTTTCCTCAGTAGTTCAATATCCTTAGGATTATAATCTGTCTCTTTTGTTTTTTTTGTTAGAAATCGGGAAACAATTCCGCCTTCCACAACATTTAAATCAATAAAAAGCGTTTTTGTTCTTTTTGAAGCCATATTTTGTTTACGAAACTTGTTTTTAAAAACCTTATGAATTCATGAGCTGTAAAATAAACGTCAGATGAAAACTAAATTTAATATAAGGGAGGAAATATGAACGAATATAGTAAAAGTTGGTTAGTAGGAGCAGGAGCAGGTTTTCTCCTTGGATTAATGTGTGGTGTGGCTTTAATGATTAGATACTATGGGTAAAAATAAATAAAAATAAATTTCCCACAGTATCTATTAGTTACTAAATATTATTTACTAATATCTATAACTACCCCCTTCATTAAAGAAGAAGTACCAGATTGCTAATATTATTAGTCCCAGAATTATACCTAGTACTAGAATTGTTAAGATTGCTCCGAATATCTGACCGACTAGATTAGATAAGTAGGGAACAGAACTTACAATTAAGATACCAATTATAATTGCAACTATCCACTCAATAGGATTTGTAGAATTCTTACCCATTGTTTTTTATGCCTCCTTTCATCACTTCATTTGTTATACAAAGTCCGTGACAAAAGATATTTAAACAAGAACTACATTTCTTATATTGTGTTTGAAAAGAGTTGGTGTTTATTTCTCTAGCCATGGCTAAGTAAATGTGATTTTCATTTAAAACGAAATTTTTATTTCCTCTTCTTTTTTCCGTATGATTCTCCTAACAAGAAAAAGCAATATCTTCCTGTTGTGTTAAAGGAATTATACAAGAAATAGTAAGTTTTTAAGGTTTATTACGATGAAAAATATAGGAGGTAAACAGGGATTGCACCCAGTCCTTTAACAACAACAAACCAACAGGAACGTTGATTATGATATTTCGTAGATTTTGAAGTCTACCTCTTGATAAATAAAGTATCCTCTATTTTATAAATGTTTCTTTCGGATACCGACAGATTTAAATACTTCGGTAACCTAATGATTGTATGAAAATAATGAAAGCGGTTGATAAGAAAGTAGGTGATGTGACTTATTTTAAATATAAAATTAATTTACCTAAGAAAATCGTTGAAGATAGTAAACTTATAGATAAAGAGTTAAAAGTTACTTTAGATAAGGGAAAAATTATTATTGAAAAAGAATAAAGTTAAATTTATAAAGAAAGCATGTGTTAAATAAAAATGGAAGATAAAGAAATAGAACAACCAATAGATGATATTGCAAATATGGTTGAGGATGCTACAAATGATATTAAAGAAAAGATAAAAAAAATAGAAGGATTGCCTAAATCTCAAAAGAAAGATAAATTAATTAACATTCTTGAAAACAAATTAATTTTAGCTAAAGAGTCTTCTGGATTATTTGGAGAATTTATTGAGATAATGAATAAAATGCAAGAACGACAGAAAAAAATGAAAGAATTAGATGACTCTTATGAAAATACTTTATTAGAATAAAATGACAGACACACTTCAAGCATTAAATCAATATTTTTTGTCAGTTCAAACTATTGGTGGTGCAGTTTCTATCGCAACTATACTTGCCATTTTGTCATTAGGAGGATATGGTATTTATCAGTCAATTTCTAGTAGGAAAGATATAAAGCAATTAAATCAAGAGAATAAAAAAATGTTAAATGTAATAAATAAGCTTATAGACCATTTTGAGAAAGAGGATACACTAAATACTTCTAAATTTAAGGAGATTCTAAGAGATGAGCATTTTGAATAATTTACTACTCGTTTTGTCATCTATAGGGATACTTACTTCAGTTATTTTATTTTGTATTTCTTTATATTCTAAACAAGAAATTAAAAATACTTATTTGGAAATTAATAAACTAAAGAGTAGAATAAATAAGTTTACAAAAAATGATTGATACAGCAATTTCCTCCTTTCTTGATAATATCTTAATGTCTTCTTTTGCATATATTGCACTATTAGGGTATTTTTTAGTAGAAGACAAAAATACAAATAAAGTATTTAGATTTTTCTTGATTATTTCTTTTTGTGTATCCATCGCATCTGCTATTATGAGCATAATCGAACACCAAAAATTATTTATTGACAATACATATATTCCTTGTATTTCTTCTGGACTACTGATAATAGCATTAATATTTTTAAGCATTGGTGCAATTGTACATATTTTTTCAAGGTTTTGTAATAGATAATTCGGTAACCGAAAGGTTTATATAGTTCGGTTACCGAATTATATTATGGTAGAAAATAAAATAACCTGTATTCACTGCAAAAGTCAAAACTTTGTAAAACAAGGATATAGAAAAACTGAAAATCGTGGAAAGATACAGAAATACTTTTGTAAAGATTGTAAAAAATACTTCACAGCAGACAATGGCTTTTATAGAATGAGAACAAGCGAAACAATCATTACTATGTCTATTGATATGTATTTATCTAATTTATCTAGCAGAAAAATGCGAAACCAATTAAGCCGACATTTAGGAGTAAAAAGAAGTCATCAATCTGTTATGAATGGGGTTTACAAATATTCTCTAAAAGTTCAGAAATATGTAGAAAAATTAGATTATTTATTAGGAGGTGAATATTATGCCGATGAAACAATGATTAGAAGAAAAACACATGATGATAGATTTTGGGCTTGTGTAGACTGGGAAACCCGTTTAATTACAGGAATACATTATAGTATAGAAGGAAATATAACCGAAGCAAAAAAGTTTATTCAGAAAGCAGTAATTAAGGGAAAACCAAAATTTATTCAAACTGACTCTGCACAATTCTATCCACGTGCTTTTAAGAAATTATTTTATTCAAATAAAATAAAGGGATTAAAAATCGAACATAAAATAAATAACGTTAGTAAAACTAAAAAACATAATTACAAGATTGAAACGGTTTTTATGAAAATAAAAGATAGAGTGAACGATTTTAGAGGATTGAAAGCTCTTTGGTCTGCTCCAATTATTATGATTGGCTTAACTATCCAACATAACTTTATAGAAGAACACACCACCTTAAGAAAAGTGCCTTGTCAATTAGCAGAACAAGATTTAAACGTTGGAGAAAATAGATGGCTTGGATTGATTAAGTTAGCTTCTTCTTAATTTCCTATAATAATCCATATCTATTCTAGAATTAGTTTCAGAATATACTACTTTATATTTGAATGTTTTTCCTTTAAAATACATTACAAAATTAGAGGGTCTTGAAACAGGACTCGGTAAACTCTTACTTAGGCTTCTTTTAACCCACTTAGGAACTTCTTGCACAGATATATTTTCCCAATCATTATTAAACCATTTACTAAACCAAGATAATAAGCCCATATAAGATTTAGTATAAAGTGCCTTTTAATTCTTTCGAGATGACGTTAATTTGACAGCTCATGAATTCATCAGGTTTATAAATGGACATTTATTTCGTTTAATAAGCTAAAGTGGGCTTTTTCTAGTAAAATGGGAATTGAAAAATTTAAACAACTTGGAATAGAAGGCGAATTGCTTAGAGCTATTGAGAAAGCTGAATTCGATGAACCTAGTGAAATTCAAGAAAAAAGCATCCCATTAGTTATCCAAGGAGTAGACGTTATCGGAGAATCAGCAACCGGTTCTGGAAAAACTCTGGCTTTTGCAGCAGGAATTGTTAATAATTGTTCTAAACAAGGAAAATTACAAGCTTTGGTTTTGGTGCCAACTAGAGAACTTGCAGAGCAAGTAACTATAAGTCTTGCACAATTCTCAGAATTTAAAAAATTAGAAATTGTTTCAGTTTATGGCGGAGTTAGTATTGAACCTCAAATAAAAAGGCTGAGATATGCTGATGTTGTTGTTGGAACACCTGGAAGAATTTTAGATCATTTGGAAAGGAAAACACTTTATCTTGCTGGAATCAAAATGCTTATTCTTGATGAAGCAGATAGAATGCTAGATATGGGTTTTATTAGAGATATTGATAAAATTGTTAGATCTTGTAATAGAGAAAGACAAACATTGTTATTTTCTGCGACAGTTGCAGGACCTATTGTTGAAATAGCAAAAAGATATACTCAAAATGCAAAACTGGTTTCTGCAAAAAATATGGTAGACCCTAGAAAACTAAGACAAATTTACTATGATGTCGGAGACAGTGAGAAATTTTCTGTCTTAGTTCATTTATTAAAGAATGAAAAATCCAGTTTAGTTATGGTTTTCTGCAATACTAAGCACATGGTAGATTTTGTAGCACATAATCTTGAAAAACAAGGCATCGATGCTTCTCCGATCCATGGAGGACTTTCGCAAAGTAAGAGAAGTAAGACGCTTGGAGATTTTCATGTCGGTAAAGCACACGTCTTGGTTTGTACAGATGTTGCAGCAAGAGGATTGGACATTAAAGGAGTTTCGCATGTTTACAATTATGATGTTCCGGCTGATGCAGAAAACTACGTCCACAGAATCGGAAGAACTGCAAGAGCAGGAAATGACGGTATTGCAATTACTATCTTGGCAAGTAGAGACTATGAGAACTTTTCTAAGATAAACAAACGAATTGTGGAAGTAGAAAGAGTTGAAAGTCCTAAGTTCGAGTCCATTTATGTTGAAAAAAAACCGCGAAGAGAATTTAATAGTAGGAGTTCTGGAGGCAGATTTGGTGGCGGAAGAGGAGGATTTGGAGGAAGTAGAGGTCGAAGTTTTGGCGGCAGAAGTTCAGGTAGAAGAAGTGAATCACAATCAGACGATCGAGACAATAGAGAACTACGTGGCGAAAGAAGAGGTCCTAGTGGAAATTCTGGTGGCGGACATAGATTTAAGTGGTAAGATTATAAATATTTATCACAAGATATAGTGGAAATTACTTGGAGATAACACAAGATACAGAATGATTATGATTTAATTTTAATAAAATTACAAAAATTGAAAAATTTTCAAATAAAAATTTATTTTCATTCGGAAAAACATTAGATATATGGTTTGGACTGCCATATATTTGTTCATTTTTTTAGTAGATTTTTGTATTAGGTTTTTAATGGAAAAGTCCTAAATTTTCAGGAAAAATCCGATAGGTTTATAAATAAACTGACCAAAAACAAGAGTTATTCGGTTTCCAAGGGATAAGCTTTAAAAAGGGTAAAAAGCTAAGATATTTGTACATTATTTATTTAATGTATACTAGGGTGTTATGAAAATGACACTAAGTGATTACAATTTGTGATTCCCTAGTCACAATATCCGGCCAGACTATTAGAAATAAATCCCATCCGGGAGCCTCGAATGAGGCGGCTAACTAATGGTGCTGAAAGGAGGTTTTAAAATTATGAAAATGAATATTAAAAAAGTTGCTACAGTATTAGGAAGTGCTTTAATGTTGGGCGCTACAGTCGGAATGGCTGCAGCTGCTGCTTACCCAGTTCCATTCGTACAGAATGGTGCTGCTAATGTTGCTATTGTTTATGGTGCAAATGCTGCTAACGCAGATATATTAGCATCATCCGCAATTGCTACAGGTTTAGCTACAACACTAGCTGCTCAAACAGCTACAGGTGCTACTACAAGTACATCCACTGTCGAAGGTGGAGATTCTGTAAAAATTGAAGGTTCATCAAGTAAATTCGGTCTTGGCGATTTAGCTAGTACCGTTCTTGTAACCTCTATCAATTCAGAAAAAATGCCTAATCTTTTAATGGATGGCACATATACTGATGAAGATAATACAGAATTCAAGTACACGCAAAAAATTTCTTTAGGTGGTGCAATGAGACTGAATCATTTTTCAGACTCTGATTATAAGGATAAAGTACCTTCAATAGGTATAAATTTATCTGACTCTCCTGTATTAAATTATACATTAGATTTCGATACTAATCCATTATTTAATGCATCCACAATGGAAACTACAACTATCAACATGATGGGCAAACAATATTATGTATTGGATGTTCAAAATGGTTCTACTGATAAATTAACTCTTTTAGACTCTGCAAACTCTGCAGTAATCACAGAAGGGGAAACTACAACAGTTGGAACATATGAGATTTCTATAAATTTCATAGATTCAACTAAAGTAAAACTTATGGTTAATGGACAAACAACTAATTCCTTATCAAATGGAGCTACGTATAAATTATCTGATGGTACCTATATAGGTGTTAAAGATATTTTGTATGCTACAAAAGATGCAGGAGTAAGTAAAGTTGAGATTAGCATAGGTAAAGGAAAACTTGAAGTAGAAGATGGTGCGGCTATTCAGTTAAACGATAATACTATCAATGAAATAACAGGTTTCTTAAATTTAGACTCATCTTCCAAGTTAGACAAGCTTGTTCTTGTTTGGACTACAGATGGTGATGAATTTATAACTGCTGACAGTTCTATAACAATGCCAGGATTTGAATCTATCAAGATTACAATGGCAGATTTCTTTGCTCCAAAGCAAGAAGTTACATCTGTTAAGAATTCCGGAAGCAATGTTCTTGAATTGAAAACTACCATAAAGGGAGGAGATGTAACAATCCCAATCCTTTATGCTACAAACGGTATTTATTCAGATGCTGGAAAAGATGCAAGTAACCAATTAGCAGGTACAACCGTTGGAAACGCAGGAACATTTGTCTTTAATCAGACAGATGGTGACAAGTATATTGTTGCATCCTGGAATTCAACTACTGAAGCAGAAACTTACTATCTGAGAGTCGAAATGATACAAGAGGACAGTGTAAACAAAACTAGATTTACAAATGTACTTAACTCTGACGACACTAAGACTGCAAGTGCAGGAAATGACGTTTCATTCGGAAATGTAGTTATTACCCCTTCTCTGATCAATTATACTGGCTCATTAAAATTAGCCACATTAACTGCAGGAGCTGGAGTTTCTTTCAACTCTGTTTATACAGCAGAAGGTATGAAAGTTTACTTACCTTATGTGAACGCAACAACAGTAGGCAATATAGGAAACTATACTACTGCTGCATTAGCATGTACTGCTGCATTATCAGGTAAATTGCAAAATGAATTATACACAGGTATAGTTACATACAATCTTACAGGGTCTACAGTAGGTGCTACAACATCTTGTACTACTAAGTTGTATTTCTCCGAAGAAGATAAAGATTCGAACCTTGCAAAAAATGGTTTCTCTTTAACTCTTCAAAACAATACTGATGGTAAAGTTGAAGTTAAAGGCGTAAATAGCGCTGATGTAGATAGAACATTTGAAATAGGAGATACTGAATCTTATGAATCTTATATGATTTCTGATTTAGCTACAAAAATTGTCCAAAAGACAAGTGGCGATCAAGACTCTGCTGAGATAACATACGCTGGAGGTCAATCCTATGCTAATGCATATATCGCATCACCAAGTGCTACAGTATCCGCTGGAAGTGGTTCTACAACTGACGCAACTCAATTAGGTACAATAACTGTTAAAGATTCTGAAGTTTCTTCAGTCTCTGGCAAGAATTTAATCGTAATAGGTGGTTCTTGTGTTAATAGTGTTGCTGCTGATTTATTGGGCGGTGCTGCTTGTGAAGCTGCATTCACTGCAAAGACTGGTATAAAAGCTGGTGAAGCATTAATCCAATCATTCGCTAAGGGTGATAAGATTGCTTTATTAGTTGCTGGTTACAACGCAGAGGATACAACTAAAGCTGCAACTTACCTTGTAAACAAAGGTTTCGACACAACTGTTGGAAAAGCTTTGAAGGTAACAAGTGCAACTGAAGCTACTGCTATAACTGCATAAACAAATTAACGGGTGCTAAAACACCCTTTTTTCTTTTTTTTCTTTTTACTTTTCCTCAAAAGAGGAAAAATCTTTTTCTCAAAATTAAATTGATTAGGCTAAAATGGCCTATGCTAAATAACCCTTTATATGGAGCGGACCATTTTTCCTCGTCGGGTTCTTTGTCAAAATAAGTCGCTTAGTTGATTTTCTTGAAAAATTAAAAGACCTCTTTCTCCAAAATTTATGCCCTTTATGGCTCCCTTAAACAAGACCTCGCGACTCTTAAAAAACAATTTCTTATTAGTCAAGTAGATTTAGTCCAAGATTTGACTGTCGCCCCAGTTTAGTAACCTTTAAATATAAAAAATTCGGAAGATAGCTATGAGAAAAATTCAAACTGCTCAAGATTTGGAAAAGAAAAGAAAGAGAAATAATTTAATCCTCTCAGTTATTATGGTTCTTTTGATTGGACTTTCTAGCCTAGGATATGCGATTATGAGTAGAGATGATAAAACTGATACAACGAGCGATTCCGTTTATAGCGGATTAAAATTTGTAAAATCCAATGGATATTGGGCAACAACAGTAAATAGTAAATTATTTTATTTTAATTATCTCCCTTTGGAACTAGAAAATGTTTCTATAGAAGGAAACTACTCCTTTGAAGACTACTATCAACAACCAGTGTACATTTTTAATTTAAATCCTGCTGTTAATGGATTAATGTATGCTCTCCAAAATGTTGCACTTAGGGTCCAAGAGGCCTGTATTGTAGGAACTAAATGTTCTAATACAGATTTACCGGTAAAAACTTGTGATGATAGAATTATCATCTTTAGAGATGCCAATTCAAATATAACTAAAATAACAAAAGAGAGAAACTGTATCTTTATAGACGGTAATTTCTTTGAAGGGACAGATAAATTAATTTATAGAATGCTAAACATTGCTTAAATTTAAATAATACAGAAACTAATAACAAACATGGCAAAGCGAAAAAATACTGAAAAGAAGAAAATAGCCTTAAAAAGTGAAAAAATTAATGTGAAAGACCCTAATAATGAAGTTGAAACACAATTTTTTTGGTTAGTAGGAATTATAATTGTAATAATTTTAGGATTTGTCTTTGTTCCGATTTTGTACCATCAAATATTTGAAAAATTTGAATATGGTGGTGTAAAATTTGAAAAAATAAAAGAGGGGCAGCTTACGTTTTACCACGGACAGTTTCCAATAGTTTACAAAGGAAATTTCTCAGCAGTATACAATGTTTATTTTAGAAACGACCCTCGGAAAAACAAAATCCCTATCAATATCACTTTAGGAATTTCTAAGAAGATAACTGTTTCTTTAAACAATGATGCACACTTATGCGAGGATATGATCTTAGGCCAATCAGAGTTAGGCAAGTTCTTTGGATCATTCCCTTTTGTTAAAAATGTAAGTACTGGAATTTATAGTGCGAGTGTTGCAAAGGAGTTAGATATGCCACAAATAACTTGCGAAAACGCTTCAATAGACAGCACAGTAATTGTAATTCAGAAATCCGAAACTCCGTCCATAGAAATGGGCAATAGAGAAAACTGTTATATTCTAAACATTGGTAAGTGTGAATATCTGGAAACAGTTGAAAGATTTGTTGTTGGTGCGATGGCACAAGTAAACGAAAAACCGCTAGAATAGTATGGACGGTCAACTGGTTCTTTCAGTAATTCTTTCTTTCTTCCCATTTATTGAATTAAGATTAGGTTTGCCTGTCGTAATTGATTACTGTCTTAAAAACGGATTAAATATTTTACCCTATTTTTCGCTAGTTGTTATTATTAATATCCTAGTAACATTATTTGTTTTCTTTTTTATGGATTTCTTGCACATTCATTTTATGAGAATAAAGTACTATCAAAAATTTATGGACAAATATCTGGAAAAAATAAAAATAAGAGGTAAAAAATTCGACGGCAAAGAAGGATTTTGGTTATATTTTGCATTAGCATTATTTGTAGCAATACCTTTGCCAGGTACTGGTGCTTGGAGCGGAGCAGTTTTGGTATGGTTGTTAGGCCTAAATAGAAAGAAAAGCTTTATTTCAATTTCGCTTGGTGTGCTTATTGCAGGAATTATTGTACTTGCTCTTTCTTTTGGAATGTTTGGTTTGCTCTATAAGATATTTTAAATCAGAATAAACAGGAATTTCTTTTATAGAAAATACTTTAACTGTTAAAAACCAAATCCCTACAACAAACAATATTGAGACAAAATACCAAAATAACATATGGACTGACTCAAAATAAGGCGTTTCTGATATTAAACCCATTAAAACAATTCTAATAACATTAACTACTAACAAAAGTGCAAATGAAAAGAGCAATATAGAAACTCTTTTTAATAACTTTAAATTAGGCATGGATATAACCAAAATAAATAAAAGATAATATGCTGAGCCAGCAATACAAGCTTCGATAAGTTCTATAGAAGTCTGGTTGAATAGAATAATGCCTATAGCATAAAAGTTAACCACTTCGCCAAATAAGGAGAGTGTAAATGAAGATAAATAGAAAGTTATGGGAGTAAAAACTCTATAAAAAAGAGTTAAGTTTCCAAGTCCCGCTAATAATATTAAAAAATATCTAACAATTAAAGATAAAACTTTCTTCATTAAAATATATTAAAATGCAGATATAAAAACTTAATGTTTCCTTACTAAACTAACAAGGACTTTGATAATTAAAACTAAAATAATCAAAGCTACAAGTACAGCGATTCCGATGATTAAATATGCGCCAAAGTCTCCAAACTGTTCCTTCATAGAACTTGTCCAGTTACTATTTGCTTCTACTGAAACAGTTACTTGCTGATCTGTGGATTTTCCGTTATAGATTACGTTTAAGTTGAATATTTTCTGTCCAGCCTCTGTTGGTTTTAAAGTTATATACACTGTCTTGGATTCTGCTCTTCCAGCAGTTATTGTTGCAGGCTCTACACTTACAAGTTCTGCCCAAGATTCATAATCCTCTGGAGCAATAATTGCACTTGTTGAAATATTTCCATTGTTCTTGAATGTAACTGCTATAACTAAATTATCACCAACCACTGCAGATGAGTCAAGTTGTGCACTTATTGTAGGCTTTGAAGGATCGATACAATTTCCGGATAAACCTAATGCATAAACAAAATCATCCTCTGAATCTGATTCAGAATCATATTTATCATTTTTATCATCGTATTCAAATTCTGTTGAAACAGTAAACTTGTAATTTCTTTCAAGAGCATTTTGAGGAACAGTAAAAGAGAAAGTAGTTGCTGCCGTGTCTCCCTCGTTAAGATTCAAAATTTCCTTATATAAATTTACACCTAATTCTCTGTTGTATAACAGCACTTTAACTTGATCTTCATCACTTGAACCAATGTTAGCAACATCTACAGAGATATCTATTGTTTCACCACATGAGGAAGAAACTGGACCAGTAACGTCTTTAACAATAACACTATTTGAATCTTTATTTATATTTACTGTGGCAACTTTCTTTGCATAGCATCCAGTGCTTCCTTTTACTTTAACATAAGCATCGTATGATCCTTCTTTAGCATCACCAGCCACTTGGAAGTTTAATTTTACATCATCATTATCTTCTCCTTTAATCTTAAAATTATCAGAAACTAAATCATTAGTATCTTCAGCAATCTTTGAATCAGAAGTTCTCTTTCCGTTTTGATAGAATAATATAGAGATATCAAACTTAATATCTTTGTCTACATTATTATTTATACTATTTATTGTTAATTCAACATCATCAAAGGGTCTCCATTCAAAGTCCAAATCATCATCTACATCATCAAAAGTTATATTTTCAGAAGTATATGCTGTTCCACAAATTTCGGTTATAGGAGATTTTGTTACGTTTATATTAAAAGAAAGCGTACTTGAATGGCTATCATTTCCATTAGCGGTTAAAGCAATAGTTCTTTCACCAACAGAAGTTGAAGCCAAATTAGTATAGAAAGTTACAGTTAGAGAATTGGAAGTAGTATTATTAGCAACAATTAATGCAGTAGGGAGGGTAGATGTTATTCCGGAAGTAGTAGAATTTGCAAAGGACACCAAAACGGGAATATCATTTGTGTTTTCCACATTAAATGTAAAAGAAACTGAATCACCTTGTTCAACACTAGCTGTTAAAGCGGAAGGATTTGATAGAGCAATATCCGCACTAGCAAAGCTAATTGCTAATAAAGCGATTGCAAAAAATACAAGCATAAATCTTGATTGTTTTACCATGTTGTAATTTTCCAGTTACAACGCTTTATAAACTTTTCGTTTTTAGGAGGAGGCACATTTTTTACTGAATGAGCAACTCCGAAGAAACGTTTATATATTGGCATTCAATAATGAAAGGATGGTTAAGTCTAGAGAGAATCTCTTAGGTGCGTATGCGTTCTTAATTGGAGTAATCTTCGCAATTGTTATGGGTTTATCTCAAAAGATATTCGATATTACATATAGCAATACCCCATACGCGTTCTTAGTTATATTGGGAATTGTAATCGGCTTTCTAAATGTAGGAGACCGAGACTCATTAACCTTTCTTATTGCATCCCTTTCATTGGTTATAGTAAGTGGTTTCGGCCAGTCTGCACTAATATATGTATCTAATATTCCTTTCCTTTCTTCTTTGACTGCTATCCTTGCAGCACTATTAGTAATGTTTGTTCCAGCTACTATTATAGTAGCCTTGAAAGTAGTATTTAATTTAGCGAAAGTATAATTCTTGTTCCATAATCTTTTTAAATTGATTAAATCAGATTTTCATATGACTAGTAAAATAGTTTCATTTGAACCTGCACATTTCCACCGTTCCTACGGGTTAATTCTTCCAGATAAACAAGTAATAATAGATAAAACAAGGTATATTATTGAAGAATTTGATTCTCATGCTGCGGCAAGATATAAATATCATCATGAAATTACTAGGCTTTCGGGCGTAAATAGTCTCTCTCATTCTGAGAGCGAATGGAGACTTGCAGACTCAATATTGGAATATTTTTTTAATTCTGGCAAAGAATATTTTTTAGACGAACAGAAAAATACACATCGATTAAATATGCTGCGAAGATTATTTACTGCGGGAGAAATCGAGAGATATATAGTACTGCCGATAGAAGATCAAATAGAGGATGTACTTGGGTTGGGATACAGATCTATACAAAGAAAAGTATTTCCAAGCATCATAGGTAAAGCATCTAAAGAAATAGAAAAAATCTGTGAACCTTACAAAGAGCGTACTGATTGGAAATTTAAAATAGCTGCAGGATTTATTCCCAGTCAAATCGAAAATATTATTACAACAGAAAGTTGCGGAGAAGTAACTCTGAAACTATCCTCGAGAGGATTTAGATTTTCTATAGATTAACTTTAAACGGTAATGAATCAACATCGAATAAAGGAAATTCTTTTTTTCTTTCATCCCAGATTGTTTGAAAAATATCTCCGTTTGGGAATGCAAAAGCAAATCTTCCAGTACCATAAAAATAGTGAGGATCAGACTCTACCAGTCTTCTGCGCGGCTCCTCTTGCCATCGCCCATCTGTAGACAAACTACGCATCTCAGTTTCATACTGTTTTACTCTTTCTTCATCAGTCCTAGGTGAAGGAATACAATATTTCCTAACTTTTAAATCAGCTTCGGGAGGGTTTATTATTCTTTCAAGATCACAAGAGGGAGGATACATCCAGTGTGTTTGCCTATAAACTTGCCAAACTAAGTCCATAAAACGAGGACTCTTAGTTATACAAACTGAAACAAGTTGATTGTAAGATTGCTTAACCTCTTTGAGAGCAGTGTGAATATTAACTCCTTCCTTTTGCAATAAAGACAGATCTCTTTGAGTATCAATATTTTTATATTTTGAATAGAGTAGGGAATAAAACTCCGCCTGTTTTTTGTCAGTAAGACTCAAGGACTCAAAACTCTCTTCTATGTACTTAAATGCTGAATACATGGCAGAGGTTTTAAGACTAGACTGTTCAGAAGAAGTTAAAAAACCAAGCTTTTTCAAAACCAAGTCTGCTAACTTAGGGGCATTGGGGAAGAGTTCGTGTTCTTCTGACAAACTGATCTGAGTAAAAACCATCTCCTCCATATTAATGGAGGGTTTAAAAGAATTTATATGTTGGGAAACATAACTTATCTCAAATTTTTAGAATAAAAACCACAAAAAACAATGGTTTAAAAAATAATAACAATCAAAAAAAGGTCAATAATTGCTTAATAACCGAATTTCTCGATTCCATCTCTAGGCGCAGCTGGAGCAGACTCCATAACACCCTTCTGGATCTTCGCGAAGGAAGGCGTAGCAATTATACAATTGTCCCCGAAACCTGCGATTGAACCTTCGATAGCTTCAACGGTCTTCTTGATCTTTGAAACAACTCTTTTTAGTTCAATGACATCCTTAGCTTTCAATGACTTGATATCGATTACTACAATTGAGTAACCTTCTCTCAAGGCATTTAAGATAGGGTTGATGTCTTCATAGGTCTTAAGAACGAAAGTTTTTACCATGACTTTGGAGTCACTTGCTTTGGAAGCTGTGTCGATTTCAATGAAATCTGCAGATTCCTCACCTTCGCTTCTCTTCAATTTCTTGAAAAAGTTCATCACCATACCCGTAAAATAACTGGATGGGTATTTAAACATTATTGTAATGGAATATTGCTTATTCCCTCGGAGAAATCTTGCTCATTATTTGCTTTCTTAAATCTTCCATTCTATCGCTGAATTCCTTTTCTTGACTCTCAATACTTTTCATTCTTAAGTCAATTATTTCTTTTTTGTGATTTAAATCGGCAGTTAACTTTTCTTTAGAAGTTTTTATCACTACTTGGCCACCAACTATTTTAAATAAATCACCCTCGGCCTTTTCAATTTCTTTAAGTGCTAAGTCTGTCTCGCTTGATTCCATAGTAAACAGATGCTTTTGCTGTAATAACTGCTCAAAATTTTGTTCAAGCATTTGAATTTCTTGAATTGCTATTCTTGTTTCATCATCGAATTGCTGAGACATTGGAGCACCTGCATTTCCTTCAGAATCATGACAGTCACAGCTGCCGTCGCAGTCATCACATTGGTGGTGAGAATCAGAACCCATTAGTTAGCCTTTACCGTCTTTATTTTTGTTCTTGGCTTATAGAAAATTCTAGAACCACAGTAAGGGCAAGAGAATCTTTTTTCTAAATCAGATGATTTGATTTCTTTTTCACATTTAAAACATTTATAGATAGCCATATTGTTATTGAGTATTAAGCTTATTTAAATTTAAGCTTGTAAGTAATATGTTCCTCCAGCAAATTTTTTATCACAACGAGAACATTTCCAAACACCTTTTTCTTCTCTTTTAGCTCTACCGCTACAGAAAGGACATATTTGTTTAATCCTTTGTTTTTTCTCTACTGCCACAAGCCTTTCTTTTGGCTTTCCATAACCAGCGCCGAAACGGCCTGCTGATCCGATTTTTTTTGTTTTTACTCCCATTTTATTTTTGAATTTGTTTATTTCATGAGGCTACTCGGAATCGAACCGAGGTCTCGAAGTCCCAAACCTCGAAGGCTACCATTACCCCATAACCCCACAGCGATTTTAATGAAATGTTGTTTTATAACATTAACTATTTATTTTTTTGCTGCGGGTTTTGCCGCAGGTTTTGCTGCTGCTGCTGGTGCTGCCCCTGCTGCAGGTGCTGCTTCTCCAGGTTTAGCCGTTGCTACTGCTGCCTTAGCTGCTTCTTCAGCTGCTTTAGCTTCTTCTTCCTTCTTCTTAGCTTCCTTCTGCTTGCCTTGAACTTCAGCAAAAAATGCTTTCAATTCTTTAACTTTAACTGCAGAAACTTCAGTTGATTGTGATTTGATTTCCTTAGCATATTTACCATCTGCAATTTCTTGTATTACTTCTTTAGGATCTTTAGATTCAATTAGAACACCCATAGCCATTGCACTACCGATTACAGATTTTAAAGCACCCATAAAATCATTTGCAAGCATTCCAGATTGTTTTTGTTTTGCAATAGAAATAAGTTGCTCGATTGCTAAATTTCCTACTTGAACTTTTCTTCTCTCTCCAGAACCTAATTCAATTCCTAATTCTTTTTTTAATAGAGCAGAAACAGACGGAGATAAAACATGAATTGTAAATGTTTTTTTCTTTGCATCTACATCCAAATTAACTGGAACTTGCATTCCCTTAAAATCAGCTGTTGCAACATTTACATCAGAAATAACCTTGCCAATATTAATGCCCATAGGACCTAATTGTTGAGCAATCGCTGGACCTGGCTTCATTGCACCACCATCAACTAATAATTTGATTATTGCCATGTTTTGTTTTCGAAATAGTCGTTTTTAAAACTAACTATTTTGTGTTTCTTCATCCTCCCTTCTTATTACCCTAATATTATCTAATCTTACTGTAACTGGAATTGGAACAATAGCGGCAAGTAGAGAAACAACAGCCTCTCCTTTTGTCTTGTCAACTCTCAATACTTTTGCTTTTTCATTCTTGAACGAGTCTGAAATAATTTCAACAATATCATTCTTTTCAATTTTGACGTCGGAAGCTCTTGGTTCAATCATTTTCTTAATTTCCTCATAGGAAACTTGTTTAGAAATAATTCCTTTAACATAAGGTAAATTAAATACGGCTTCTTCTGCATTTTCCTTATCTGGAGCCTCTAAAATGATATAACCTCTTAATCCATGAGGTTTAACAATAGAGTAAATGTTAACTCCTTTTTTAGTTACTTTATCAGAAATTAACTCAATAGCTTTTGTCTCTTTATTTGTTGTAACTTTAACAATAAATATTAATGAATCTGTTTCAAACTTTGGACCTTCTTCTTTTACTTCCTCTTCTTTTACTTCAACGATAGGTTTTACCTTAACAGAGATTTTTGGTAAAGATTCTACTACCTCTGTCTTGTTTTTTGTATCGTCCAAATAATCAAATTCTTCTGTATCGAAATTCATTGTATGTTTTTTTTTGAGTTTATTATGCTAAATTAATTAGCAACGCTACGTCTTAAAAAATAAGAAGTAGTAATTATATTTAAATTAGATGCTTTTTAAAGTTTACTATTATCTAAATAGAAATCCAAGGCCCGTTTTCATGATTATGGAAATTATGAATCCTGCCGCACCAATAATCAAAAGACCTAAAACAGAAACTTTTGCAATCATTTTGAATTCTTGCATTGTGGGTCTTTTTAATAATCTCCAAACACGTTTATATTGCTGAAACTGTGAGCTTAAATGTTGCATTGTTTTATTCATAGAAGTAAATAACCTTGGTGGTTTTTAAATTGTACGTTTTTATTCTTCAGCATCTTCTTCAGAAGCATTATCATCTATAAATTCAATTTCTAATTCCTTTTCAATTGATTCTTTTTTCTGCTTGTCCAAAGGTTTTCTTTCGCCAGAAATTTGAGGAGATTTAACCCCAGTAACAATTAACATAACCTTTATTGAGCCCTCTAAATCTTTAGAAATTTGTGCACCTGAAATTATTCTTGCTTCTGGAGAGAGTTTTGCCCCTATAGTGCCAACAACAGTTTTATATTCTTCCAATGTTAAGTCATTTCCACCAAGCACATTAATCAATGCGCCTGTTGCATTTGCAATATCCACATCAAGTAGTGGATTATTTAATGCACGCTCTACTGCTTCCTCTGCACGATTAGAAGAATCAGATTCTCCCATACCTATCAACGAAACACCGCCGCCAGACATAACAGCACGTATATCTGCAAAATCTAAGTTTACTAAACCTGAACGAGTTACTAACTCAGTAATACCTTTCACGGCATTTGTCAAAATCTCGTCAGCAACTTTAAACGCTGTAGGCAATGGCAAATCAGGAGCCAACTCTAAAAGCTTATCATTGGGAATAACGATTAAAGTATCTACAATAGACTCCATTCTTTCTAGACCATCCATCGAATTTTCTATTCTTTTTTTTCCTTCAACTGTAAATGGTAAAGTTACTACTCCAATGGTTAACGCACCCTGTCTTTTTGCAATCTCTGCCACAACGGGAGCTGCTCCAGTACCAGTTCCACCACCAAGGCCACAAGTAATAAATGCCATATCGCAATTATCTAAAGCTTTCTTGATCTCTGCAGCTTGCTCTTTTGCGGCTTCTGCGCCAATTCTAGGATTGGAACCTGCACCAAGACCTTTAGAGATCTCCCTGCCAATTAAAATTTTATGATCAGCGTTAGTATACAATAAGTCTTGAGCATCTGTATTTATTGCAATAATTTCTCCACCTTTGATCCCCACTTCACGCATCCTAGATATAGTGTTATTTCCTGCGCCACCTACACCAATTACTCTGATTCTTGCAGCTTGTTTCTTGATGATATCTTCTAGCTCTTTGTCAATTTCATTCTTAGAATTAAAATTCTCATCACCTATTATTCCCATATGATCTTGATATAACTAGTATTTATAAGGATTTATGTAAGAGAGTGGATAATTATTTCTTTTCCTCTTGCTTAACTTCTTCTTTTTTTGTAATTGCTTCAGCCTTAATCTTCATCCCTAAAATATCTGCAAATGGTTTAGCCATCATCTCAATAAACCTCTTTAAATTTTCTTCAACCTTAAAAGTGACTTCTTTATCTTTTACATCGAAATCAAATCTTTTTTTAAAGAAAAAATCTTGTAAAGAATTGACTTTTTCTTTCACGTCTTCTAGTTTTCTAACAAGTTTATAGGTGTATAATACCTCTCTCCCAGCAAGAGGATTATTAAAATCAACTAAAACCCTACCGCTTGAGACAGAGATCACTTTCACAATCGCTCCATCCAAAGATAACTGCATGCCTTTTTGAGGCATAATCTTCTGCTCTATAAAAAATTTCAAAGGAATCATTCTCACAAGACTAGGATTTCTCTTTCCAAATGCATCTTCTGGCGAAAATTCCGCAGAGTATTCTTTACCAATCTCTTTTCCTTCAATATCCCTATCCAGTCCTTTGATAGACATGCCCTTGCCTACACAAATAACATATGATTTAGCTTCAAAGTTTAGTTTTTTCTTATCTATTTCAGGTTTAGAATTTGTGTCAAAAATTTCGTTTGTGTCTTTAAATTTACCAGTAAATTCAATTTCAACAAAATCACTGTTTTGCACCACTACCATGCTGATTTGAGAAAATAAAGGTTTTTAAGCTTTCTGTAAAATAGAGACCATTAATACCAAAGATTTATAAATGAAAATTTTTTCAGTCTGTTATGGTATTAAAGATTGTAGATGCAACAGAATTACGAGTTGGGGGTTATATGCTAGTTGATGGTGAAACTTGTATTGTTAAAAGTATAGAAACTTCTAAAACTGGAAAACACGGTGCACACAAATGTAGATTTGAAGCTATTGCAGTTATAAGTGGTAAGAAAAAATGTATTGTATGTCCAGGATCAGATAGATTTGAAGTTCCAATGATTGATAAACGAAATGCGCAGGTTCTTGCTTTAACACCTACAGGAGTTAGCGTAATGGATTCTGTTAGCTTTGAAAATTTTGAATTACCAATACCGGAAGAATTTGTAGGACAAATTAAGGACGGAATGAGCGTTGAATATTGGGATATGGAAGGAGTTAAAGTAATTAAGAGGATAATAACATAATGGCAACAAAACTTCCAGCAGCACAGAATAGACTTTTCAAAAATGTATTTATTTGCAAAAAATGCAGTCAAAAAATGAAGATTGAACCTTTGAAAGTTCTTTCTGGAAAAGTATCTTGCAGAAAATGCAAAGGTAAAGCATTTAGAACACCTAGAAAGAAATAATTATATCTACGATTAAATAAATAATTTTTAATAATTCTGATGAAAATAACTAGGTATATTTTACATACTAGCTTAGAAAGTGATTTGATTAGAGTCTTGGAAGATTATGTAGAGATTCCATAGTTTTATAAAATGATTTTAACAGGAGAGAATATGCAAACAGTAATGATTTATGATTTAATATTCCTAGCTATTTTTTGTCTAGGAGTATTCTTATTTTTATATTCTCATAGAAAAAATCTTAAAAGAGAGGGTTGGATGTATATGTATAGGACAAAACTCGGCGTTCGAGCAATAGAAAAATTTAGTTCGAAATACTCTAGACTGCTGCACATCCTAAAATATCCGATTATAATCTTAGGATTTGGATTAATGGCAACAATGATTTTTTTACTTTGTCAAACTGTTTATATCTATATTAGCTTTCCTCAGATAAGCCAAATTATAAAAGCACCACCAGTCATGCCTTTAATACCTTATTTTCCACAAATATTCGGAGTAGAAAGTTTAATGCCTCCTTTTTATTTTACGTACTTTATATTAGCGCTGCTAATTGTTGCAGTAGTTCATGAATTCTCACATGGAATTTACATGAGACTGTTCAAAACAAAAATAAAATCCACAGGATTTGCTTTCTTAGGTCCAATATTGGGTGCGTTTGTTGAACAAGATGATAAAGATTTCCATAAAAAGAAAAATTTTGAGCAAATGGTTGTTTTAGGAGCAGGCGTTTTTGCAAATATATTATTTTCATTAATATTCTTTGGTCTATTGGTTCTTTTCTTTTACGCATCTTATACGCCTTCAGGCTATATTTTCAATAGCTATGCATACAATACAGTTTCTCCTTCGGAAATTACAAATTATACTCAAAGTGCAAATAGTTGGACTAATGTACTAGTAAATAACACAAATTATTTATTTTTAGGAAACTATTCTTATTTGTCTGACGCAATCAAAAATAACCAAACACAATATATTATGCTATATTATGATGCTCCTGCAATCAAAAATAATCTTTCAGGGGCAATTATACAAATTGATAATCAAAAAATAAAAAAAGCACAAGATGTCTCATTTTATCTTGAAAAAAAGAAGCCAGGCGAACAAATAATAATATCTACGGCTAATATCGACGGAGAAACAAAGGTATTTAATCTTACTCTTGCAATGCATCCAACTAACGAAAGTAAAGGATTCCTAGGAATAACTAACTTGCAAAATCAAAAGACAGGAATATTTTCAAGAATAATCTCTAAAATGACACAATATAAGGACAGCTCCACATACTATATTGCGAATTACGATAAAAATTTAGTCTTATACATTTATAATCTTTTATGGTGGGTAATGATGATTAATCTATTTGTGGGATTGTTTAATATGCTCCCATTAGGAATTCTCGACGGAGGAAGATTCTTTTATTTAGCGATTTTAAGTGTTACAAAAAATAAAAAAGTTGCAGAAAAATCTTTTAGTTATGCAACAAAAGTTATTGGATTAATATTTTTGGCAATGATTATTGCTTGGTTAATTTCTTTATTTAGATAAAAAAATTTGCTAAAAATTTCTAAAAAAATTTCTCGACGGAGAAAAAATTTCTAAAAAATAAAAAAATTTTAAAAAGTTGAAATTTTAGAAAGGTATATAAACAAAACATTATTGTTTATTTCATAAAGGGGTTTATAAAAAATGGCAGCAAAAAAGAAAGCAGCTAAGAAAAAGAAGAAGTAAGATCATAATTACATTTACAAATTTATTTTTTTTATTTTTAATTTATGAAAAACAGTTTTGACGGTATCAAACAAGAACTTGAAAAAAAGTCTTATGCCGTCGTTGGAAATTCTTCAGGAGTTCAGATATGCAATTGGACTAAAAATTCTCTGAAAGGAGAAGGTGTTTGTTGGAAAGAAAAATTCTACGGAATCAAATCTCATAGGTGTTGTCAGTTCTCTCCTTCTTTAATGTGGTGTGAAAACAAATGTTTGCATTGTTGGAGACCAATTGAAATGAATTTAGGAGATAAAATTGAAAAAATTGATGATCCTATTGAGATTTTGAACAAAATTGTAGAAGCAAGAAGAAAATTACTTACTGGTTTTGGAGGATTGAATAAGGTTTCCAAGAAAAAGTGGAAAGAGGCAGAAGAACCTATGCTTTACAGCTTTTCTTTGTCTGGTGAGCCAACTCTTTATCCAAGATTAGATGAAATGGTTAAAGAAATCAGACGGAGAAAGGCAATTTCGTTTATTGTAACAAATGGGCAAAATCCTAAAATGATTTTGAAGTTAAGAGATAACAAATCACTTCCAACTCAATTAACCCTGTCTACTAATGCTCCAAACAAAGAGTTATTTGACAAATGGCACAGTTCATGTAAGAAAGATGCATGGCGGAGATTTAATCAAACACTTAAAATAATTAAAATATTGAAAGGAAAATGCAGAAGGTGTATTAGATTAACACTTGTTAGAAAAGGTTTGAAAGGAAATCCTGCGTTAAATAATGTAACAAACATGACTGACGAGCTAGTTTCTCAATATGTTAATATGATTATTACCGCGCAACCAGATTTTATACATGTTAAGGGCTTTACGTCTATAGGATATGCTAGACAAAGAATGGGACATGATAAAATGCCGTGGTTTTATGAAGTAAAAGACTATACTAAGAAAATTTTAGCTGAATTAAAAGCAAAGGATGACGCAAATTGGAAAATTTTGGCTGATGATGAAAGAAGTTGTGTTGTTGTAATTGGGAAAAATAAGAAAGATATGAAGATTAGAAAAATCTAACCCCTTTCTTGCAAATAATTTTAAAAAGAACTATTGAACTCTTGCTCTAAAGAATCTCTGTTTGTCTATTGCAGGAAGGTTTGTAAAAGTTGTCAAGTCTGTTTTTCCAAAATTTTCAAGAGTAACTCCTAAATAGTTTGTTCCTACAGGTAGCCAAGATGCACCATCGTTCAAATTTGTTGTAGATTCTAAAATAATATTTTCTCCAGGAAGAACATTAGCAACAGTTACTGCTGCGTTTGTTTTGTCTAAATCTAAGACTGGAGATTCTAATTTAGGAATTGAAGATTCCTTAGTTGCGAAAGAAACTTGGCATGTTGCGTAGTCTATCGAATTGAGAGTGTTTGTTTTTAATATAACTGGAAGACAGAAACATCCATTAGTGTTACTTTCATCCTTAGAATATAACTTTGAAGCAGCTACAACATCCATAACTTGCGAAAGACCGTTGTTGTAAAACACCTTTGCATTTATGAGCATATTGCTTGGGAAAGTGCTATAATTTACCCAAGCAGAACTAACTGGAGAAGTAAAAAATCTAAATCTCAATTGATTTGTAGTTACATTAGCAGTTATATTTCCAGAGTAATATAACTTTTGAGTAAAAATGTTACTTGCACTGTCAACTCTTGCCTGTGAATTACTCTCACTAGGAGTGGTAGAATCGTAAATCCCTAAAACTTTACTCCCTGCAGGATTAGTATACGCGACATCCTCTCCCCCAAAAACATAATTAACACCTATATGAGGACTATTAATCTTAGGGTTAGAGTAATTAACTATACTCAATGTTCCTTGGGTATTTCCTTCATTTGGCAGCATACTTGCAACACCTAAAGCAACAGCACCTAACATTGAAATTAAATTTTTTCTCATGAAACTCAAAAAAAAACAGCCTTTTTAAATATTTATATAAAAAACTAATAATATGAAGCTCTTTTTTTAAATGCAACAAAGATTAGAAGACCTACCAATCCAATAAAAATTATTCCAAATAAAGACCACCAAAATAGTCCACTAAACTTACTTGAACCGCTAGAGTTCACAGCACTCCCTGTTAAGGCTAATGTGCTTACTTTATTAGAAACTGTCTCAGAGTTTTCAACATTAGTACTGTCTTCTGTGATAGATATGGAGCCCGAGTCAACATAAGAACGGCGATGAGTACTACTCTTTGAAGAAGTATCAGATGATTCCTCTTGGGGAGGAATTACAGTATCTTCTTTAATATTTATATTAGCAATGCTTGATTCTTGATCAGAAGCGAACACTACTAAATTAGAATAAGATCCAATATTTCCAGTAGCTTTAATAGAGAAATTTAGTAATTGGGAACTTCCAGCAGTTAAACTTAAAACTAAAGGATTATCTCCTGTGTTTATATAAAAAGGAGTAGCACTAGAAGTTCTTAATATCCCTCTTTCAATACTTCGGGTGTAAACTAAATTTCCAGAACCGCCAGCAGGCCATTCGCTAAAAATAACATCCCATCTCTCGCCATTATTAGCTTCGAAACAAAGATTTACTCCAGTGATAGCAGTCATCCCCACAACACAACCAGGAGCTAAGCCCCTCATATCTATTCCAATCCAAACAGGACCAGAGGCACACTTCCCACAACCCCAGTTAGAACTGCCACTTATATTGTACGGAGGCCCCTTATTAGGCCTTGCTAAACAAGTTCCACCGAAACAATCTTGAACTGAAGTGTCAATAAAATCATATGTTACGGTTTCTAGATTAGGTATCTTTAATCCTGCAAGAACGTTGTTGCAATCAGAATCACTACAAGAAACATTTACTAAAACATTAAATGTCTGGTCTTTAATAACATCTAAAGTTCCTGTTGGCTGAATAATACTCAAAGAAACAGATGCAGAAACGCCCACATACATTAAAACGGAGAGCAGTATAATACTTAAAAGTTTTGAAATTATTAATCTTCTCATAAAAGTTTGAGAGATTTTAGAGTTTATAAAAATTAGTATAATCTACAAGTCATAAGAAAGAATAGTTAATCCCTTAAACTTCCGCCAAGTTCTTCAATTTTTCTTCTGTTGACTGCAAGTAAATATCCAGTACTCCCCACATGACCTAAGCAAATAACAGGTCGTGTTTCTTTGAAAAAAAGTCTTCCCAAAAGTGTTTTTGGTAAAGCCAACTCTCCAAAATGGACACTAATTCTTGAGGGTGTTTTTTGAGTAAGAGAATAATCTTCTTCTTTTCCAGCCAATATTCTTTCATAAAAATTCTGATATGCGGGATAAATTTTAGGTTCTTCCATTTTTGTTTAACACCCCTAGAATGAATATAAGTAAGACGACTTTATGCTTTCCCACGTGGGCGCAGTACACACATAAACGTCGGAAGCTTAACTTCTGTGTTCGGAATGGGAACAGGTGGAACCAACCGACTATGGCCGTCTCAAAAATACTATAAAATGTGGCTTTTTAAACCTTATCTTTCGGATTTAAAAGATAGTTATTTAAAGAAGAACACCTAAGTATCTATATGGAATTTACGCTAATTGGCGCAGGCGCATTACTAGTAATAGGTATCCTTTTAATTATCTTTGGAAGCTTAGGAAAACTGTTTAAATGGATTGGAATAATAATTACCCTTCTATCTGTAGGATATCTTATCTTCAATTATTTATTTTAAAAAACAAAGAATTGGCGGTTTTCATTAAACTTTTATAGTCTCTTTTCAACCAATTTATTAAGCCCGGGTAGCTCAGCCTGGATTAGAGTAGGGGCATCCTAAGCCCTTGGTCGGGGGTTCAAATCCTCTCCCGGGCGTTTTATTTTAGGTCTTTGAACCTTATTTAAAGCACTATCTCTTAGATTTTTATCACGCTTTTCAGCTAGGGGAATTCAGATCTGCCTAAAATCTAGAAGATTTCTACTTTTTGATTAGTTATTTTTATTCCTAGAAATCTGTAAGAACTCTCTTCATCCTTTCCGCAATGATATACTTTGTGAAAGATTCCTTGCATATCACTTGTTAGAGGCAGGTATCTTTTAACAAGCATTTTATTCTCTTTGGAAATTTGCCAGTGAGGAGGTTCGAATATCTCAGGAGACTGACCAAAACATTTCTCAAATTCCCCTAATGCTAATTTAAAGTCTTCTTCAGAGACCTTGTTAAGAAATTCATTATAAGAGTGGCGTATGCCGTGCATCCCTAACGTCTTATTGTAATCTTTGATTTTCTGGCACCATTCTGGATAATTTGCAATAGAATCGTTCTCCCATAAAGGAATAATCATTAAAACATCACTTTTTTCTAAATATTTTTCATCACAAATAATTAAAGGGTGTAGATCATCTAATTGAGAGTAATTAAATGCCCTAATTAAACCGAGTAAAAGGATTAGGATAAGAACAAATATTACAAAAACTCCTAGAAACACTAATGCTCTTTTTATTGACTCTTTTTTCATAAAGTACAAAATCTATCAAATTACTTAAATATTAGCATTTAACAAACTTTTAAAAATGGTTATTTGCTGTGATTTTCAGATGTGGGGGTTCCGGAGTGGTCAAACGGGTAGGACTTAAGATCCTATGACTTCTGTCTTCGGGGGTTCGAATCCTCCCTCCCACATTTTTAGTCCTCGAATCCTTTTGCATTTCCTGCCCAATCTTTCTCTTTAAGGGAAATACTTCTAATCCTGCTGAGCCAACTAGGACCGAAGCTTTTAAAAATTCCAAATCCTACTCTTTATTATGAAAAAAACAACATTATCTTTAATTTTGAGACTTCCAGCAGAAATTTTATTATTTGCCTCTTTTATTGCAAGCATCTACGTAAAGTTTAGCGGAAACCTTCAAATTTCATGGGGAGCAATTATTCTATTATTGTTAATTAATCTTACATATTTTACTGGAAGATTTATGTCTAAGAAAAACTCCTTCGATTTTTAAGTAGGATAAAATTTTTAAATAAAGAAGATTTTTAATTTTTATGAAACAAAAAGAAAGTGCAAAAAATAAAAAGTTTTATTTAATAACATTTATAAGTGTTGTAATAATTATTTTATTAATTGGAGTATATTTTATAACAAAAAACATGAGTAACTCAAAAGTCGTTTTATTTGAAACAAATTATGGAAACATAAAGATAGAACTAGCGAGTGATATGCCAATTACAACAGGTAATTTTGAAAGTTTAGTAACAAAGGGAACCTATAATGGTGTAATTTTTCATAGAGTCATAGACGGGTTTATGATCCAAGGCGGAGATCCTACAGGAACAGGTTATGGTGATAGAAGAATCCCAAATATAAAGGACGAATTTACAGACAAAAATAGAAATAACAGAGGAACAATCTCTATGGCAAACGCAGGCCCAAACACTGGAAGTAGCCAATTCTTTATTAATTTAGTAAATAACAATTTCTTAGACACAAAACATCCAGTCTTTGGAAAAGTAATCGAGGGAATGGACGTCGTAGATAAAATTGCTAAAGTACAAACAGACGGAAATGATAGACCGTTACAGGAAGTTAAGATTCTCAAAGCAAGTTTAATTTGATTAAAACGTAATATTTAAAAGACATAAGTTATAGGTAGTTTCAAGCGCTGTTAGTATAATGGTAGTATAGTTGGTTTCCAAACGACTACGTAAGTTTTTGCGAAAAAACCAATTGGCTCGGGTCCGATTCCCGAACGGCGCATAGTATATGAATTGTAGTGGTTGGAGATACCGGCGCATTTATATATATTAAATCGTTAAGAAAAAAATGTTCGATAAACAAAAGTTTAGTGAGTGGTACGATCAGAATTACAAAATCCTATTAATAATCCCATTGATATTAGTTATTGCTTCTATAGCATTTATAGTTTCATTCTATGTAAAAACTGGAGATATTATGAATAAAGATGTTTCTCTTAAGGGCGGGACTTCAATTACTATAAATGGAAACGTAGATGTATCTGTATTAGAAAAAAACTTGCCATCTTATTTTCCAGACGTAGGATTTAGAAAATTAACAGAAGTTACAACAGGCGAACAAGTTGCAGTAATTATTGAAACGTCTGCCGGACCAGATGAAATAAAATCAAAGATTACCGAACTGAGAGTTATATTAACTGATGAAAATTCTAGCATTGAATTTACAGGCCCCTCTTTGAGTGCAAATTTCTATAAACAATTAATGTTTGCTTTATTCCTTTCATTTGTCCTAATGTCTTGCGTTATTTTTATTTTATTTAGATCATTCATACCTAGTATTGCAGTTATTTTTGCCGCACTTTCAGATATTATTATCCCCCTAGCAATTTTAGACTTCTTGAATATTCAGATTTCTTCTGCAGGTATTGCTGCATTTTTAATGTTAATAGGTTATTCAGTAGACACAGATATTTTGTTAACAACTAGGGCACTAAAGAAAAAAGAAGGAAGTCTAAACCACAGAATCTTTGGAGCCTTTAGTACAGGTATTCTTATGACTGGAACAGCCTTGGCTGCTGTCCTCCCAGCATTCTTCTTAATTTCCGGTTTACCAGATTCATTTAGACAAATATTTTTAATATTAGCAATGGGGTTAGTGACTGATATTATTAGTACTTGGATGACTAACGCTTCAATAATTAAATGGTATTGCCATAGTAAGAATATAAAATGAAGATAACTTGGAAAATTTGGTTGTTAGCAATAGTATTAGTATTATCTTTCTTAGCTATTGCACCTTGGCACTATTTAGATTCAGGAGTTTTAATAAAAAGTGTTGAAAAAAATTCTACTGCATATGACTCAGGTATTCGTGCAGGAATGATTTTACAATCCATAAATGGACAAACATTTAAAGATTTGGCCGAATATAATGCCTACATTTCAAAGAACTTTATTTCAAATAATTCTCAAAAGTTAATAACAAATACTAATCAGGGAGAATTTATCTTTTTATCCGATAAATTAGAGATTGTAGTAACAGAAGTCCCAAATTCAAATCTTAAAACAGGTTTAGATTTGAGTGGCGGTGCAAGAGCACTCGTTAAAGCATCTAATGCTTCATTAACAAAGGACCAGGTAAATGATTTGGTTTCTATCACAACAGAAAGATTAAATGCATTTGGGTTAAATGATGTTGCTATTAAATCTGTTTCTGATTTATCTGGAGAAAATTATATGCTTATTGAAATTGCAGGATCTACAACTGCAGAACTTAAGGACTTACTAGAAAGCCAAGGAAAGTTCGAAGCAAAAATAGGCGAAGATATTGTGTTTATTGGTGGAGACAGAGATATAACGTACGTAGGAGTGAGTGGGCAAGATGCAGGAATCTACTCATGCAACCAAGGCTCTAATGGATATTACTGTGAATTTAGATTCGTTATTTCCCTATCTGAAAAGGCAGCACAAAAACAAGCAGATGTTACTTCTAACTTATCAGTAAATCTTTCTAGCGGTGGAAAATATTTAGAAAAACCCTTGGATTTATATGTTGACAATAATATCCTAGATACTCTACAGATAGGTGCAGACCTTCGTGGAAGAGCAACTACCTCTATCCAAATATCAGGCTCGGGTTCTGGTGCAACCCAACAAGATGCTTACAAAGATGCCCAAGCAAATATGAAGAAGTTGCAGACAATTTTAAAGACAGGAAGTTTACCTTATAAACTAGAAATAGTTAAGTTAGATGCAATTTCGCCAGCATTAGGAAAAGAGTTTACCAAAAATCTTATTTATCTTGCTCTTTCAGTATTCGCTATAATTTCAGTAATTCTCCTAGTAAGATACAGAAAAATGAAAATTACAGGAGCTGTTATCTTAACAATGTTTTCTGAAGCATTGATCACTCTTGCTGTTGCAACTCTTCTTAAACAGAATCTTGATGCCTCCAGTATTGCAGGAATTATTGCTGGAATGGGTACTGGTGTAAACGACCAAATTGTTATTTTATCTGAATCATTTAATAAGGAAGATACTAATATAAAGATAAGAGAGAGAATCAAAAGAGCCTTATTTGTTATTATGGGTGCATTTTTCACAATTATTGCGGCAATGCTTCCGTTATTCTGGGCAGGTGCTGGAATGTTGAGAGGTTTCGCCTTAACAACTATTATAGGCGTTACAGTGGGTATTTTAATTACAAGACCGGCATTTATGGATATAATTGAACAAATAAAAGGAGACTAAAATGCTTCCAAAATGGCACATTCTTTATGGATATATATTTGCATTATTTCTAGTTCATTTTTTTAAATTTAGTTTATTTGCTGGCTTGATTATTTTTTTATCTTCAGTATTTATTGATTTAGATCATGTATTAATTTATGTAATAAAAACAAAAAACATAAATCCTTGCAAATTTTATTCTTGGTCGATGAAAAGAAAAAAAGCATGGGAATTAACTTCTTTTGAAAAAAAAGAGGAATTTCGTAAACCTAATTTTATTTTTCACGGAGTAGAGTTTATTTTACTTTTAATTATTTCTTCTTTTTTAAATTCCTTCTTTCTCTGGATTTTAATGGGAATCCTTCTTCATTTGGTCTTAGACTTTATTATGCTAGTATACGAACGTGAACACCTTTCGATTAAAACCTCTCAAATATGGCTTTGGCAAAGAAATAAAAACAGAAAAGAGTTTGTAGTCCTATGAAAGAGGCTTTTGGTTTTACACGAAGATTATTGAAAAGAGATTTTTCAGGATATACAGGAATAGCAGTAAAGAATGCTATTTATTCTTTCTCGACGAATGCAGTATCAAAAATGGGTTCGTTGATCTTTACTGCAATGATCATAGGGTCTACTTTTTTAGTTAAACTTTTTAGCTTATTCTCTATAGAACTAAAACCATTATTAACTCCGGAAATGTTTGGTCTTTATTCTCTCTCACTCTCCACAATTCTTTTGTTTGCCGGTTTTGCAGACCTAGGTATAGGAAATGCACTTGTTAGGTACATATCTAAATACAATGAGAATTCTAAAGGGTACATTAATTATTTAGCAAAACTCAAGATTGTTTTGACATCTATAGTAGCTCTTGTCTTAATTGCGGCATCCTACTTTATTACTACCTATTATCAAAAACCAATTTTCTTAGCATTACTGGCCGGTTCTTTATATATTTTAAGCACAAGTCTTCTTAGTTTTATTTCTGGTTTCTTTCAAGCAGAAAATAATTTTAGAATAATATTTCAGCGAGAATTACTCTTCCAAATACTTCGTTTAATAATTCTTCCAATTGCAATTATATACTCGCTTGCATATTCTCCCCAATTTGTTTTATTTATTATCTTCTTCTCACTTTCAATGTGCTACTTCTTAGCGTTACTGTTTTTAAAATTAAATTTACAAAAATACCATGGGAAAAAATTAAATTCTTCACAGAAGAAAGAAGTAATTAAGTTCGTGCTACCTCTAACTGCTACGGCCCTTTCAGGAACATTCTTTGGTTATATTGACATTATTATGCTAGGTAGATTTGTAGAAGCAACCTATATTGCTTATTACCAAGCAGCATTTGCACTACTAGGCTCAGGTATTACGCTTATTTCTTTTAGTTCAGTACTCTTCCCAATATTCTCAAGATTGAAAGGAGCAAGATTACTCAAGGGCCTGAAGAAATCAATCGTAGTAACTATCCCCTTAGCTATTCTGGGAATAATATTTACATATTTAATAGCCCCTCTTGCAATTAATCTAATATATAATTCAGACTATATTTTGGCAGTAAGAATTTTACAAGCCCTATCTATTCTGATTTTAACGGATCCATTAATTAGTATTTACAGCAGTTTCTTTATTTCTGAGGGTAAAAGTTATTTTGTAGCAAAAGTATTAGTTATATCTACTTTAATAAATATTATTTTAAATTATATATTCATTACTACTCTTTTACCTTTTGGTAATTATGCAGCAGTTTTTGGAGCAGTTATCGCCACAATTATTAGCAGAGTGATTTATTTAGGAATGTTTATTTTTAAAAACATCGGGTTTTCTAACCATCCTGAGAGTAACTGAGAGAGTAAATCTAAAGATAAGGCCCTGCCCATTTCAAATTGGTCCAATACTCGCTTCAAATTTAGAATAGCCTGCAGCAAAATTCCTTAAAGCAGAATCCGAACAAACCTTAATAAAAAAAGTAAAAACAAGATCATATTCTCCTCATTCATTGAAAATTACCAACTAAACCTTCTTGAATAATTATTTAATTTTTTAGGAGTAACACAAATCTTTATAAGGATTAATATCTCTGCTAAAAAATGGAGACTACAAATAAATATCTTAATAAAAAGGTGCTCATAACAGGAGGAGGAGGATTTATTGGAAGTAATCTTGCTACAAAATTAGTAGGGTTAGGTGCTAAGGTTAGAATTATGGATTCTCAATTGAAAGGACATGGCTTTAACCGTTTTAATTTAGCCCATCTCCAAGATAAAATAGAGTTAGATTTTGCAGATATCCGAAATGTTGAATCCGTTGAGAGAAATATTACTGGGCAAGAGATAATATTCAATTTAGCAGCACAGGTTGGAGAAAAAAATAGTTTAATTGACCCAGCTCTTGACAAAGCTATAAATATTGGAGGTCATTGCAATGTACTCGAAACGGTTTTAAGATACAACCCTTCCGCAAGAATTATTTTTACAGGGTCCCGTTTACAATATGGTAAAATTGAATGTAATCTTCCCGTTTCAGAAGATGAGCCATTAAATCCTATAACGCCCTATGCTAAAAACAAAGCCGAGGGAGAAAGAATATATCTCGCGATGCATAAAGAAAAGGGACTGCAAACTACAGCAGTACGAATAACAAATCCCTACGGCCCTGGAGCCTCCATATCAAATCCAGGATATTGTATTACTAACTGGTTTATAGGAAAAGCTATAGAAGGATCTAATTTGCCAATCTATGGAAAAGGAGACCAACTAAGAGATTATCTCTACATTGATGATCTAGTCGATGCCCTTCTTCTTGTCGGAATAGATAAACAAGCCGTTGGGCAAATATTTAATATTGGCTCCGGTATTGGGACTCCTTTTAATTATATGGCTGAAAAAATTGTAGAACTTACGGAAGGAACAAAGTCTAAAATAAAATTTGTAGACTGGCCCGAAGACGCAAAGGATAGAGAGACCGGAGACTTTGTAGCAAACATAACACGAATAAGACAGTGTCTTGGATGGTCTCCAAAATATAGTTTAGAAGAAGGATTAAGAAAAACAATTGACTTTTATAAGTTAAATAAGCAACACTATTTTCAAACTATTTAAGATTTACTCTCTAGGTAAAACTTAATTGTTTTTGCAACATATTCTATCATTTCTTCATTCATTCCAGGATGTATGCCCATCCAAAAGCTGTTTCTTGTAATCTCATTAGTCTCCTCCAATTTCCCAGAAACCCGATATTTTGCATTTTTATATGCAGGATGCAACGTTAAATTTCCTCCAAAAACATATCTAGTTCCTATATTCGAATCATTAAGATACCTGACTAGATCTTGCCTATTTATTTTTGAATTTTTAATCTTCAATGGAAAACCGAAGAGAACCGGATCAGCACCTTGATTAACTTTAATAAAATCAAAATCTCCCCCTAACTCCGAGAGGGCTTTAGAAAACAATTGGTAATTTTCTTTTCTTTGCTCATTAAATTTTTCTATTCTTCCTAATTGAACAAGACCCATTGCTGCTTGCATCTCTGTAGGCTTTAAATTATACCCTAGAGTGGAATAAATGTATTTGTGATCATATGGGATGTCTCCTAGTGAGAAACCAAATCTCCTGCCGCAACGATTGTCTTCTCCAGCTAAACAAGTACAATCTCTCCCCCAGTCTCTCAAACTTCTTAGCATTTTGTCTATTTTTAGATTGTTTGTATTGACTGCCCCTCCTTCTCCACCCAAGGTAATGCTATGCGCTGGATAAAAACTAAAAGTAGAAACTGTTCCGAATGATCCGCATTTTTGAAACTGATATTCTGAACCATAAGCATCACAACAATCTTCTAAAACAAATAATCCTCGCTGGTTTGCAATTTCCATAATCTCTTTAACTCTCGCAGGATTACCCAACGTATGTGCAAATACAACCCCTACAGTTTCAGGAGTTATTGCCTCACTCAATAATTCTGGAGAAAGATTATAATCTTTGTCTACATCTGTAAAAACAGGAGTAAATCCTAACTGTAAAATAGGATTTATAGTTGTAGGAAAACCGCAAGCAGGAGTTATAACTTCTCCACCTTTTAAACTTCTAACGTTCTTTATAGAATCTAAAGCAAGCAGGGAGGCAGATGAGCCTGAATTGGTTAAAACACAACTTTTAGAATGAGTATACTCTGCAAATTTATTCTCAAACTCAAGACCTCGAGTGTTTAGTCCTAGCTTTCTACTGAGCAATGATTCTACAACACTTATTATTTCATGCTCGTCATAGACTGCTTGTCCTGTTGGGATAAAAGTCTTTCCGGGAATAAATTTTTGTTTTCCTTGACTAAACATTGCACCGATTATTTTTTCTAATTTTTGTTTATTATCCATTTTTATATTCCTGAACAACTCTTCTGATTCCCTCCCTCATTGAAATCTTAGATTCCCAACCCAGCTTTTTTATGGAAGTATTGTCACAATAATAATCCACAATACCCACGCTTTTATGAAATTGAGGAGGTTCTATTGGAACAAGAATACCTGCGCCAGCTTCTTCAATTACGATGTCCATAAGTTGCTTGAATTTAATAGGTTGCCCATTCCCCACGTAATATACCTTTCCTGTTTCTCCTTTTTCTGCAAGAGTTACTAATGCGCTCGCTACATCAGCCACATAAATATAGTCTCTAATAAAATCCCCATTACTATAAACAGGAACTTCTTTTCCTTCAACAGCCAGTCTAATGAGATTATTGAATGCCGCCTTCTTTTTGTTATCTCTTTGCTCATTCACACCAAAAACATTTGTTAATCTAGCAATAGTAGTATCTAGTCCAAATACTTTTCCGTAAATCTTGCAAAAATGCTCTGCAGCCAATTTTGTAGCAGGATAAAGACCCAAAGGCTCACATGGAGAGTCTGGAGTTGCAGGAAGTTGGGAGAGGTTACCATTTACAAAAAACGTACTAGGATATACTATTTTTGCATGAGGGTTATATCTTCGACAAGATTCTAGTACTGCTAAAGTACCGATACAATTAACCTCTGTGTCTAAATAAGGTGCCTCATGGATGTTATAGTTATCAGTAGTAGATGCACAATGAAACAACCAATCTATTTCGGAAACATCTTGCTCAGCAATATCTTTTACTCCTTTAATAATTAAATTTACTTTTTCCTCTATGCCTGCTATATTCTTTATTTTCCTATCTGTTTGAGACAAAAGCCTAACTTCATGGCCTGCAGAAACACACTCTCTAGCCAAATGGCTACCAATAAACCCTAACCCTCCAGTTATAAGTACTTTCCTTACCATTTTTTTAAAGGAAGATTATATCTTTTTAAGTATTATTGTTATCGAGAACCGGGCATTTCTCGCCCACCCTGAAGTCCGCCAACAGCAAAGATAGTTACAAGAGATAGGAAAGATTTAAATTCTGCAAAATTTATTCTAAGTTATGCTCAAAATAAAAGTAACGGATAGAGTGCCAGAGACCTGTATCTTATCCCATAAGCAAGGCATTTATAACTTCTTTAATCTAAATACGGTTTGGTGGTTAAAAAATTCAAAGCAATATTATCTTCTTTTAAAAAATAACAATAATATTAACTTTACAGATAGTAAAATCCTATCAGTTTTATTGAGAACAAAACAACAAAGAGGTCCAACTTTTACAAAAAAATTTTTAAGTTCAGTTAATGTAAATGATACAAAGCATTTTTTTATTGGTTTGGATGAACAGGATAAAATACTTTTGTCTAAAAAAACAAAATTACTAGAAAATAAAGTATTCTCGTATAATCCCCCTTATATTAAAGAGTTGGAATTTTCAAAGCTAGAAAGAAAAACAATGATTAGCAAGTTAAAAAAAATAAAACCCTCATTTGTATGGGTGTGTGTTGGCTCACCAAAACAAGAAATTCTTTCAAACCAACTTTATAAGGATTACAAGGCAACATATCTTAATGTTGGTGCTGCTTTAGATTTTATTTTGGAAAGAAAAAAAGAGGCTCCAAAAATTTTCCAAAGACTATGTTTGGAATGGTTTTATCGTCTAATTACTGATTTCAAATACTCTAAAAAGAAAGTATGGAAAAGCTTATTAGGATTAAAGTTCCTAAATATATTAGAAGTAAAAAGATGAAAAATAAGTCTGTTGTAGTTGTTTTACCTATATATCAAAAAAAGTTTGATAAGAATGAAATACTTTCCCTAATCCAATTGAGAAAGAAGCTATTTAAAAAATATGATATCTGCATTGTAACTCGCGAAGATTTATCAGATACTATAAAAAGAGAGCCATTACTTCAAGGCTACGGTGTAAAATATCTTGCTCCAAAATTTTATGACTACCAAGGCTATAATCTCATGTGTAAGAGCGTAGACTTTTATTCCTATTTTAAAGAGTACGAATATATGTTGATTTATCATACTGATGCTCTTGTGTTTGGAAATTTGGTGACTTACTGGACCAAAAAAAAATATGATTATGTAGGCCCGCCCTGGTTTAATAAAGATAAAAATGGAAAATTAAAACTATTAGGAACTGGAAATGGAGGAATTTCTTTAAGGAAAATAGACTCTTTTATTGCTATTAACCAAAAAGCACAAACATGTCGTGGAAAAATTATATTGTTCATTAAAAATATTCTACCCTCAATACCAGTTCTTTTCCATAAGGCACTTATTTGTAGAGACTATCCTAGATACCACATAGGAAGTAGAAATGAGGATCTTTTTTATGCGTATGCTGCAAAGCAGCTAAACTCAAACTTTAAAGTGGCCGGATATCAAGACTCTCTTAAATTTGCATTTGAAAAATACCCTGAGTATTGCTTCAAAGAAAATAAAAACAAACTCCCCTTTGCATGCCATGCTTTCCAAAAATATAATAATTTAAATTTCTGGTTAAAAAAGTTAAAGTAATAGTATTGGATGTAATCATTCAAGAACGGAAATCCTTTTAAAATAAAGAATTTCCCTTGTTTTATGAGTAATTCAGATAAAATTTTATTAGTAAATCCTCCTGCTCCCTTTTTGATAGATCAGAGAGTTTTCGCTAATCTAGGGCTTGTTCAGTTGGCAACATCTCTTAAAACAAGAGGAGCCGATGTGGAAATTTTAGACTTGTGCGGTAATAAAAACCCAGAAGAGGCAATAAAGGAAGTAGCTTATAGTTTCGACATTTTTGGATTTTCTTCTACCACTCCTCAATTCCTTGAAACAAATAAATTATTTAAGGCACTGAAAAGAGAAAATCCGCAAGCAAGAACCCTTATTGGCGGAGCTCATCCTTCTGCAATGTATGCACTTAGGCAAGGAGAAGATCCAAATCTGAACGCCATAAACAAGTTTGACCATATTATAGTGGGTGAGGGTGAAAACTTAGATCTAAGCAGTCTTAAGCCTGGATGGCAAGATGCAGGATTTGTAAAAGATATAGACCAGAGTCCAATTCCAGACAGATCTCTGGTAGATATTAAGTCATATAAATATCTCCTCCATGGGCAAGAAGCCACAACATTAGTGACTCAACGAGGATGTCCATTCAAATGTTCGTTCTGTTCTGGAAGAAGTATTGACATGTATAAAAAAGCAAGAAGTAAATCCCCTCAAAAGGTATTAGAAGAGTTGGATTATTTAAATCGCGAATTTGGATATTCTGCATTTATGTGGTTTGATGATGAAGTAAATGTAAACCCTTCTAGATTAGTAGAAATTTCTAAGTTGCTTCAAAAAAGAGACTATACCCATAGAGGATTTATTAGATCTGATTTATTAGTAAATCATCCAGAAACACTGGATGCTCTAGTTGATGCAGGATTTGTAGAATTATGTTCCGGAGTAGAGAGTGGTTCTGATGAGGTTCTTAAGAGAATAAATAAGGGAACTACAACTGCTCAAAACTTTCAAGCAGCAGAAATGATTATGGGCAGAGGATTAAAATATAAATCATTTACGATTTTAGGTCATCCGGGAGAAACGCAGGCAGATGTAGAAAAAACAATACAATGGCTAAAAGAAGCAAAACCTCATGGCTTTGATGTGTCCATATTGTCTCCTTATCCTGGTTCGGTAATTTATGATAATTCAAAGCCTTCTGTGAAGTATCGGGGATTTGATAGGGAGTTTAATGGATTGTATTTCAGGCAAATTGATTATTCTTGCGAGGAATCCTTTTTTAAGGGTAAACCTGGAGAATACGTTTGTAATGTGAGAACTGATGATTTATCTTCTGAAGATATACTGAGAATGGGGGATAAAATGGAAACAGAAGTTAAAGAAGTAATTAGAAAATAATTTTAAAAAATTTCTTAAGTATTACTCTCAACGCATCTCTTAATAACCACATAGGAGCTATCAAGTAATTGAGCTTAACTTTTTTAGGATGTTTTAAGGGGAAGATTATTTTATTACGTTTAATCTTAAGAAAATATTCATCCATTTTATTCTCTTTAGTATTAGTGGAAAATAGGGAAATTCCTTCGTTTACTACCAAATTTTTATTTGGTAAAATAGTAAGTCTTCTGTTTCTAATTTGTCCAAAAACCCATGGAAATTCCCAAGTATCTACCTTATTACTTAAACTATCTAAAAATCTTTTTTCAAAAAATTTTCTCTCAATATATTTTGGAAATACTTCTTTAAGATAACTATTTGAGGATTGCGTTTCGATTTTAAATTTTTCTTTATTGTAAATTCCTCTCCATGCTCTTCCCCATGTTGCCCATCCCCACAGCATAGGGTACTTAGAGAAAGTGTAAGAGTTGTTAAGTACTAATCCTGGAAGGTAATTTTGCGCACTAATTTGGGTAACTTCATTATTGTCTTTATATTTAATTAATAGTTCTTGGCAAAATCTAAAAAAACTCGAGTCTGGAAGACAATCATCTTCTAAGATAATGCCTTGCTCGACATTCTCAAAAAACCAATCAATCGCACTAGATACTGCATTTTTGCAACCTAAATTCTTCTTTCTAAACAATGTCTTTACATTACACTTCCAATCTATTTGATTCAAGATGTGTTTTCTTACCTTTTCAACCGCCTCTTTTTCCCCTTCTTTATTTTTTCTAGGTCCATCTGAGGCAATAAATAGTTGTTTAGGTTTCGCCTTTTTTATCTCAGAAAAAACTTTCTTTGCAGTATCTAGTCTATTAAATACGAGAAATAGTACGGGAGTAGTTAAATTAAATGGATCATTCATTTTATTTTTTAAATTCGAAGATTCCACATCCCCATTTTAGTTGATAGGTATTCTTTAAGTCTATTGTTTGGATATTAATATTTTTATGCAATTCCCCATTGTCATCAACAAAAGAAAAAGAAATTAACTTCCAATCTTTAAGTAATCTGAGAATAGTTTTGATATTATACACTCTATGCGCATTAAATTCTACTCTTTCTTCCCTGCCTATAGGGACAGACAAATATAATTTACCACCATCAGAGACTATTTCTTTTAAGTTCGCTATTGCCTTTATATCGCCTTCATGGTCAATTTTGTCACCATATCTTCCTAAACCTACATGCTCTATCGTGTGTAAGCACAAAACAGAATCATATTTCTTGTATAGTTTTTTTGGTAAATTGGTTAGGTCGCCTTGAGAAAATTGAATATTTTCTATAATAGTTTTTTGAGGTCTAATATCGATTACCTCAATCTTTCTAAAACTTGCTACATGAGCCACAAACCCATCTAGTCTTGACCCTATATCTAGATGTTTTTTAGGATTATATTGAAATATTTTTTGAGCAACTAGTAAATCCTGATGAAAATAATGTCCTCCGGCGCTTCCGCTTTGTTCAGTCCAATCATTTAAGCAGGGAAAAAGAGAAGTAACTTTTGCCTGTTTTTTGTATTTTATATAATCGGAGATATAACGAGGTATCTGCAAAATATTTCTAGACTTTCTAATATCTATACCTGTTTCTCTCAGTAGCCTATATAAAAATCTAGCCATTTTACCAATAACAACCTCCTTCTACTTTTTTATGATTTTTTGGAATATCTTCATTTAGAGGCTTTGCCCAATATTTGTTTGTTTTAATTTCTTTGTTCTCTTTCCATCTATCACCCATTATTCCGAATAACAATTGCAAGCTGCCACCAAGGTGAATAGCTTGCTTCCCATTATTTTTCACATATGCTGCAAGAGGTAGCCCATATGCCCCACACCCGATAAAGGCAATATCAAAATCTTTTTTATCTATTTCCTTCTTCATATAATTTAATGCTTCAAACCAGTCTTTAAATCTATTATCGGGATTTCCAGCAATTGTCTGTACTGCCCTGATAACCTCTAGTTTTTTAAGTTTGGGTAATATCTTTAGCTTATTCATTACTTTATATTGTTGTTCTATGGTTTTCTTGAATGGATGAATGACTAAAACTTTTTTATTTTTTAATTCTTTAATCCACCCATGATCTATTTTTCCAACAGAATCTATAGAAATAAGGGTTTCTAATCCAGGGCTTTTTTTTACTAACTTCAGTTTTCTAAGAAAATGATTTTTATAATTCCACACTGCAAGGATATCTAGGCTCTTTAGGCTTTCCCAATATATTTTTCTAAACTTCTCTAAAAGAGTTTTATCATTTGGAAAAAATCCAGAGTAGGTGCCCAATAATTCGAAATCATTATCTCCTGTCAAGTTTCTAAACTCAGTACTACCGTATCTGGCAAGCATAAATGGTTTTCCAGATTTTATTTTATTAGAAATAAGTTTATCCGCCTCTGAATTACTTAACAGCTTAACATATTTATTTCCGTTGTAAATTCCTATTTTTTCTAAATATAAAGTTTTTAAGCTCCAAAGTCCAATTGTCTGCCCATAAATAGCCTTTAGATTAGAATAAAACTTTGGACTTCCACGAAGATAACTAAGTATTCTGCTCATTATTTCTGTTTACGGCTAAATATTTTGTATATCGGCCCTAATATTTTTAATTCAAAAAATTCTCTTGTTTTTGTCTTGTATAAAAACCATCTGCTAAATTTCCATGCATTCTCTTTCAGAGAATAATTAGTTTTATATGGTTTTTCTATTCCCGCAATCTTATTATATTTTAAATAATATTTTTTATCTGGAAAGATATACTTGCTATGCCAGGGTTTTATTCTTCCAGTATAGTGTATTGCCTTTGGGTGCTCCAATAAATTTCTATATTGATCTTTACTTATATTAAGTCTTGCAGGAGTCTGGTCATACATAATCTTTTGTCTATTCCAAATTAAAGGTAATTGTGTAATGTCTCCCTTAAGAACTTTATTAATTAAGTCTTGCTCAGCATAAAAAAACTCCTGAGGATTTTCCCTAAGCTCCTTAAGACATTTATTGCTATAGGCTTCTTTTCTCCATTTATTTAAGTCTATCAATAATATTCCTGCATTAATATAATCTTTTCCATTCCTTAGACCTATTGCGTAATCTTTAATACCCCCCATAGTCCTGTTCTTAAGAGAAAAATTAAAAAGTTCTTTAATATCCGCTAAAAATATTACATCTGGATCAGTGTATATTATCTTTTTTTCTTTTATTTTTCCAAGATAATAGGTTTTGTAATAGGTAACTTCACTCATATGTGTTTCTCTTTGGAGATCTTCAAAATTAAATGGGGGTTTAGGTAAAATTATTATCTTAGCACCATATTTTTTTACATATTCTTTAAGATTTTTTTTCTGTTCATTGCTCAAATCCTTTTCAACTAGATAGAAACAAATTTCTTTTTTATGTGAAGAATTTTCAAGAATAGAGGTAATTGTAACCTTATAATAATTAAAGTAATTCTTATCTATGTTACTTAAAATATTTATTTTGCCCATAATTTTATTGCCCCATCCAGATTTAAATTAGTATGTTTTTCATCTTTAAAGGAACTCATGTGCGAGGGTTGTATAACTATTTTATTTTTATTTTTATTTAAATATGCTGCCCACCAACTAAGAGTACTATTTGCTAAAATATTGTTTTTACAGTTCTTCATTAGCTCTAAATCCTCTGAAACATTAGTATTTTCAATAAAATATTTATTTTTTAACCAAAAAAAATTCTTTTTGCACCAACTAATATCGTCCGAAAATATAAAAAAGATAGGATTTTTCACCTTTTTCCCTATAGCTGCTATTGCTGCCTTATAATAATCTATTGGAAGTAAATAAGCTTCTTTAAGAATAGTTAAGTCTCCGCGTCTGACATGAACTGAAACTGAATTAACTTTTTTTATCTCCTCTAATCTTCTTTTTATTTTATGGACACTTGTTAATTCTATTTCCTTCTGCAAAATACCCTTTATTTCTGAAAAATAGGAGGGATTAGCAAATGTACCTATTAAACACGCGTCTTTAGATTTATTATTTTTAACTAATTCGGTATTTTCATCGTAAATTGCCTTTTTTTGCATCCATCTAATTTTTAAAAGAAAATAGTCATCAATAAATTTATTTCCTACTATAGACAAATAATTTCTTAACTCTTTTTTCCCAACATCTCTGAACTTAGCTTTAAATTCTGACAAATGTAAAACCCTTCTATTTATCTTATCTATTTTATTTCCCGCATAAGAATCTGAATTAATCCCTAGAGTAGTTGCATTTCTAATCGACATCGCTCTTCCAGCGGCATATTGAAACAGTTGATTACCCAATCCTCCTGAAACTTTAACAACTATCATTTTAATTAAAGTATTTATCCATTTCTCCAGACATATAATATGTTCCAGAGTCAATATCTTCCTGCAAATTTAAAAATTCCCTATGCACGGGAGTCCCTAACGGATAACTTACTTTCCAAATCTTTAAAGGGGCTCGTAATCCTTGGAAATATACAAAGTCCCCTAGGCTATCACCCATCATTTGTTTAAGATATGAAACCACATCATCATCTGCAAAATAAGCCTTGTTCAAATCAGTATATTCTCCATAGTAGTCATTCAATATATAGAGTTTACCCATTAAACTGTTTTTAACTAGTGGGGAAAGATATATTACTGCCCCAGTTGGATCTACACTTACCTTTCCGTCATTTGTTTGAACAAGTTTAGGTATAACATATGCCACTGCATCAATACCTTCTTCGTAAGTAATCATTTTTCCATTAAAGTAGAGATTTTTTATAGGAAGATTGATTTGTCTGTTATTATAAATAAACGCCCCAATAGGCTGTTTAAATGTTACAGAATCATTATTATTCTTTTGCTCAAGAAGTATGCCCCCAACAGCAGATTTACATGAAAGAGATTGCGTTTTGCTTACTGCAAGCCCTGGTAAAAAGGTTCCGTTGTAATTTATATCTTGATCTACACAAGAACCTAGTTGATATAATCTTGTAATTCCAGTTGCAGTCTCTTTATCGTTTTGAGAATTGGCTTCTCCAGAAATGATGCCTGTAGAAAGTCTGTCCCATGAGTCATTACTTCCGATCTTAGAGAACGCCCCATATTTACCCATCTCAGTAGGATCAATTAATAAATAAGAAACATTCCATGTTTTCATAAAGCTATATGCTGTTAAGGGATTTGAGGTAGTCAAAATATATCTTCCAATAAAATGATCTGTGCTTACACCTCCGCCAGCATGACCTCCATCTGTTACTGTTGGCCTCCCAGCAAGTGTTTGTATAAAATACCCATAATCCCACCAATGTACAAAAATATCATTTGAATTAGTATTATTTCTTACCCAAGACATTGAATTTTGCCACTGAGCATTAGCGCTTGCACCTACATACAATGCTTGATTGGTCGTAATTTGATAAAGACCCTTATCGGAAGTAAAAGGATTGCCAAAAAGAGCGACAATCACCAAAAGTAAAGAAATTAAAGAAACAATTGTTAAAATATATTTTGCAGTTTCTTCTTTTATTTTCCTAGACTTGTTAAATAGCTCTACTATAAAATAACCCGCAATTAAACAAACAAAGGGAGTAATTAAGAAAAAACTTCTTGTAGCCGATCTTGCATTCATAACTACTGTAAGTGCGAGAGCAAACAAGAGTAATGTTTCTGCACCAATCTCAAATCTTTCTTTTGTATAAGTATAAATAAATCCTACTAAAAAAACAAGAGCTCCTAATAGATAAACTGCCTGACTAATTAGATTTTCTCCATTCAACAAACTAGCACTAGAGATTCTTGAACACAATATTGCAATAAAGAGAACAGCTATCGAACCAGAAAAATAGAGTTTACTTTTTAACTGCTTTGCGTTTCTCGTTACATTTATTCCAAGCATAATAAGCCCTAAAAGGAAAAGCCAAAAAAGGATATTACCTATCTGAGACATAAAATCAAGAAGATATGGTTGAGCATTTTCTGCAACTGTTGTTTCTAACCTACTACCGAATTCTCCAAAAAAGGGAAAGATTAATGTTGCCCATGCCTTGCTAAGTAACTTGATAGGGTTTTTACCAATTAAAAGCAGACCTAATATTCCTAAAATAATTGTTATTCCAAAAGAATATGCCTTTTCAGTATTCTCTTTTATAAATTTTAATTTTTTACTAATATTTCCGAGTAAATAATCTACCAAAGCAAACCCAAACACAAAAAGAACTGCAAGACCTTGTGAATCTAAAAACCTAGAATACATTGCCTCTGCGCCGCTTCCTAGTAGCGAGGTAAATATAACTGAAGACAACATCCATAGCAAGTAGAATAGCAAGAAGTTCTCTTTATTCTTGTTATCTAATAAATAGTAAACTAGCAAAGCTACTGGAAAACAAACCAAAATAAAAGTCATAGCTCCACCCCAAGAGACCAAAACTATTGCTGAAAATAAACCTAAAGCAAGCCCCCAAATAATAGTCTCTTTCCAGCTCTTCTCAAATCTTTTCAAAGAAAATGTAAAAACTATTAGAGAAAGAATTATTGCCAAAACTCCAATATGATCATGATCGTAGAAACCGGCCATACTTCTAAATAAAAATGCAGGAGAATATGCAAGAAGCGCTGAAGACATTATACTTGCAGCCTTTGATTTTGTAAGAATTAGGCATAAGAAAAAAAATGCAATAAGAATCATTGCAAAAATAACTGCTCCAGAAATGGTTGCGGAATAGTTAAAGGTAATAGAAGGACTAAATAATTTTTCAACTTGGTATAATTTAATTAAAACATCAGGTAATATTTCCGCCATCCAAGTGAAGTTTCTAGCAGGCGCTCTTAAAACATCAAATTGCGGGAGCACCCCATTATTGGCTATCTTTGTGTCTGCAATTCTATAAAAGTAAAGGGAATCTAAATCATTTGAAGTATAATTACCAGTAGTTTTATCCATTAAAACCGGAAGATTACTTAATCTTAAACTAGTAGAAGTAAATAAAATAGCTAAGAATAAAATAATTGTGAAAGCAATCTGAACTTTTTTATTCATCACGACTTCTTTAGCAATATTAAAAATTTCATTCTTTCCTTTTTTTGCCATCCATATAATCGGAAAACTCGGTTTATAAACTTTCTGAGAAACTAATTTATAGCATTAAAAGCCCAATAATTATGAAGATAAACTGGATTAAATAAACAAAGTAAACTACATCATTTTCATAAATTTTCTTTTTAAACTTTGATAGAAACCAAATAGAAAAATGTGTCAGTCCATAAATTTTTTCGTAGGGTAACTTTAAACTCCCGTCTTTTTGTGGGATTCCAAATGACTGTTTTCTAGGAGGTTTCATGCCGCCCCTAACTTTTAAAATCATCTCAATAATGAATGGAATAAACACCACAAATGCAATCTTTTCGAAATTACCTAAGATAGCCATTGCCCCTATCAATGCACCTACTGAATAAGTCAAGACATCTCCAGGGAAAACTTTTGCAGGTGTTTTATTAAATATCCAGAAGGCAATTAATGCTGCGACCATACATAGCCCAATCACAGCAAGCCATGCGGACCCGGTAATATAAGAAACATAGCTTAGGAATCCAATAACCATGACGCCCAATCCTGCCTCCAAACCATTAAACCCTGCAAGGAAATTATAAACAGTCGTTGTTGCCGCTATTCCTACGGGAATTAATATTAAAGGATAAACCCAACCAAGATTAACATTTCCAAGAATGGGTAAATTAACAGCACTTTCGCCAGCATTAATTACGATAAGCGGAATTGCAGCAGTAAAAGCAAGTAAAATTCTTACTTTTGCAGAAAGCCCACCTCTATGCCATCCTAAAAAATCATCTACTAAACCAGTTATTCCTGCAATAGTTATAACTGTTAATAATGAAAAAATACTTAGAGTAACATTATCTACTCTTCCAGTAATATATGTCCTAATTGCGATATAAAATAAAACGCCAAAAAGAAAACCTATCAAAACAACAATTCCCCCAGAGCCAGCAACATTCTTAGGTTTACCAAATTTATTCATATCTTCCCAGACAAGATTAACCTTCCGGCATTTCACTATCCAACTTGTTAATCCAAAAAAAGTTACTATAAAACTAACTACTATTGCAAATGGTAAGAGTAAATCAATCATGGTATGGTAAGGAAACTATCACTTTTAAATTTATATGTCTAGTTCTTCAAGTAGCTTTTCAGCACTTGCAATTTCAGCCATTCCACCTTTTTTACTACAGTAGTTGCATTTTTCAGGTCTGCTATCCTTCTGTGTTTTGTAACCGCAAAAGTTACATCTATATATTGCCATATAAAAATCATGAAAACATGCTTTAAAAGATTTTTTATACTGGAGTTAAAATAATCCCATGATAGTAGGAGTAAAATAAACCTCTATAACTGCAGAAACTAGGAGGATTAATAATGCAATAACGATAAGAACAATTGCGTCTTGCATTATATTCCATTTTCGTTCATTATCCATATCCTTTCGGATCACTGCAACAGAAACAATTCCGCCCCCTAGAGCAGCTATAAAATATGCAGCAATTTCTGGAAGACCGTGAATCATATATCTCATTATTCCTAGGGGCAAACCACTAATTTCACTTTTTGCAAACATCCCTATAGCTGCAGCTATAACCGATGCATTCCATACTAAAATGAAGATTGCTCCGGCACCCAGAGCTAGGGAAAACAATAAAACAAAAATTAATACAGAAACATTATTTGCAAAAATACTTAGAACCATTCCAGAGCTACTCGCCACATTTCCAGTAATAATCCCATTATCCTTTAAACAACTTTCATAATTAGACGGACTGTTAATTGAACAGAAAACTTCTATTTGAGCATTAAAATTATTTGCACTTTGACCTGGAAGAAGAATATATCCTATTGAAAAACCTACTATAAATCCAAAGAACAACCACATTAGGGCGCTCAAGGCTTTCCAATGCTCTCTAACTAATTTTCCCTGATCATCTATTTCTAAATCTTTCCCTTCCTCTAATTTTATAATATAATACATAAATGGAAGACAAGCAATCACAGTAAACATCACTAACATAATCCCGCTATATTTGGAGAGAGTCGTGTCTGCAGAAAATACAAAACTTACTAGAAATAATGCAATAGCAGAGTAAACAAGACCAACAAAAAACATTTCCCAAGGTCTCCTTTCTGCCCTCTTAGGTTTCATAATCATCTCTAGCATAAATATAAGTCGCGTATCCTACTTATAAATCTTGGGGAAACCTTTTTATTGTGCAGCCAATATGCCCTTATTGTGAACTAAAAGGCATAATTCATTTTTAAAAAATAGTCTAAAACAATAATCTAAAACATAAAATTACGTCGACAAAAAAAGCCGCGCCCATATAAGAGGTTTATTTGCATGCGGCTTTTTTAATGATTTTAGCAAGAATCCTTTTCAGATAACTTAACTCTAAAACATTAGATTTTTACTTATACTCTTTTAGATTTTCATTATCCGTTATCACAAAAAACCAGCCATCATAATTATTTTTTAAAGATTTTATGAATTTATGCTGTTCTAAGTAAAAATAGTTTTCTAATTTTATATTTTGTAAGGCTAAAGTTATGGGGCTATACAGAGAAACCTTTTTATAAGGAAGTTACTATGTTTTAATATGAAAAGAGCAGAAAAGAATTCTACAACAATTGATAAGGTAATTGAAGATATAAAGGATATTAAAATTCAAGGAGCAAATAATATTGCCCTTAATGGAATTAGAGCCGCTATGCTTACAGATGACAAAAAAATACATTATCAAATTGCAAATGCGAGACCCACAGAACCCTTACTTCAGAATTCAATAGAAATAATATCTCATTCAAAAAACCCAATACATAAAGCAAATAAATTAATAAAATATATTGAAGACTCAAAAGAAAAAATCTCCTATATAGGTTCTAGATTGATTAGACAAGACATGAATGTTTTTTCACATTGCCATTCTTCTACGGTAATTGACATTCTAAAATATGCTAAAAAATACAGAAAGATAAAATTTACAGTTTATACTCTTGAAGTCGAACCGCTCTTGCAAGGGAGAAAAACTGCCGAAGAGCTTTCAAAATACGGAGTTAATGTAATAGTCTTCCCAGATTTAGCAGCAGAGGCTGCGCTAAAAAGATGTGAATTATTTCTATTTGGAACGGATGCCTTCCTAAAAAAAGGAGTTGTGAATAAAATTGGAACAGAGCTTTTGTGCAAAGTTGCAGCTGAATACAACATCCCCTCATATTCATGCGGAGTTTCATTAAAATATGCTAAGAATGTGAAGATAGAGTCACGTTCTGGAAGAGAAGTTTGGGATGAGAGGAACAAAAGAATAACTATTGTCAATCCGGCCTTTGATTTTACGAAAAGGAAATATTTAACAGGAGTTATTTCTGAACTGGGAATCTTAGATTATAAGAGCTTTGTTAAGAAGGCAAAGAAAACTAAAGACCGGTTGAGTAAATAATCATTGATACTTAAGCCATCTTGAAAATCTTTCTATAAATCAAACTTGAAATGATGGATGCAATGAAATAATACCATAACCAATTTGGCAATACTGGTGGATAAATCTTTCTAATCCAATTAAGTAATATTAAAAATGGAACGAATGTAATTAATAACGGTTTGAAAGAGGATTTCATCATAGTCATAGAAATCTGGATCATTTCTGCTTGTAACTCTTCAAATATTTTTTCTCCAGGTTTGCATTTCTTTAAATCTTTTTGAATTTCTTTCTGCCTTTCTTTTAGACTTCTGAGGTGTGCTTGATTTGTCATCCACTTAGTAACTAAAGTAGAAATCAACGTGACTACTACGGATAAAATTATCAAGGAATATTGAGGGTAAGTTGTTGCTAATAAAATTAAATCCACCATTATACTCCAAACATCCCTCTAAACGCAGGGTTCATATCGACCGCATGCTGTTGAGCAATATTTTGATATAATTGGTATAAGATCATAACCGCTAACAAGATTGCTGTACCGCCAACCATTGCGCCAAGAAGATCAGCTAAAGATGCTAGTAAGCCAATTGCTGCACCACCCATTATTGTTAATGCAAGGATGTATCTGCTTAATATCGATTCTAAAACCCTCTCATCTTTTCTAAAGCCAGGCATACTTAATCCAGAATTAAGAATGTTCTTTGCTTGATTAGCTGCATCTTGCCCAGAGGTTTTCATCCAAAAATATGCAAATAACACAGAGAATATTGTATAGAATAAAATATGCCCTACCGCCTGCAATGCATAAATCCATCTAAAACTACCTTGGATTATGTATTGTAACAAAGGAGTGGAGTGTATCCAAAAGGATAAACCTGAAATAGGAGTTCCTCCAGAGAATCCACCTAACCAAGTTGCATGCCCTAACCAATTTTGAAATAAAGAGGCAATTAATTGTAAGTTCGCGGAAAGTGCAGAGACTAAAATAACTGGTAAAACACCTGTATAGAAAAATTGTAATGGCCATCTAACACCTTGCCCCCTTAGTCTATCAAAAGATAAGGGAATTTCTGCTTTCAAAGATTGTGCCCATACAACTAATAAGAATAAAGCTGCAGTAACAAGTATTGCAAATAATGCCAAGGAAAATCCTTGGAAGTCTCCATTCACAACTGAAGTAAACAATACTAAGACCTTACCTGTTGCTTCGAATACACCTGCGGTATTTATGAACTGGAATAATTGTGAAAACAATCTCCAACCAATACCTGCAGCGATGAATAATGAAATACCTGAACCGAAGCCCCACTTCTGAACCACATCGTCCATAAATAAAATTAAAACCCCTCCAAGACATAATTGGAGTATAACCAAAAATTCAAATCCTGGTTGAGCTTGTAACCCCCTCATTAAAACGTAGACTATTGCTTCAAAAATAATAAAAATGTATGTCAGTAACTTTTGCATAGCTTGGAATTGTTTCTTTCCTTCAGCAGTCTTTGTATTTACATTGATAATTTGGGCACCGGCTAGAAGTTGTAAAATTAACGAGGCTAGAACGATAGGACCGATACCTAAAGAGATAATCGAACCAAAGTCAGTACCTAATAAAATAGCTAAATATTCAAATCGGTCAAGAGCAGATTGTGCTAAACCATAAAGAGGAATATTTGCTAAGACAAAAAAAGATAATAATATTATTAAAGTCCATTTTAATTTTACATTAAAAGAAACTTTCTTCTCTTCTGGAGTTTTTACTTCTGGTAAATTGTGTAGTAGATCACTCAAAGCCATTAACTAACAAGATAATTTTGGTTTATAAATGTTTATTTTATTAAAATTACGTCGATAGAGATTACTAACCTTTTTATACTCGACATCCAAACAATTTTTATGAAACCCCTAATTTGGAGACTAAATCGTTCACAAATAGAAGAACTGATTACGAAAGATTTCACAAACTTAAGATGGTGTCCTGCAGCACCAGAACACGATTACACTTACCGAAAAAAGTTTGCAAGCTATTCTCCTGAAAAGGTAGGGTATGTTTTATATGCAAAACCAAAAGACTACCCTGGCCAAATCGAAGAGTATCATGAACCAATTATAAAAGAAATTAGAACAAAACATAACAAAACAAGAGGTTACCGTTGGGTAAGTCAATCTCCAATAAAAATCAGATAGATTTTCTACTATTCATCCTTATCAGAATTATTACTATTTCTTTTTAACAGCTTTCTTTTTCTCAACTGGTTTTTCTGTTTTTGCTTCAACTACTTTCTTAACAGCTGGAATTCTTTCTACTTTTACTTTATCAGAAATAATGATTTTTCCACCAGCTTTTGCCATTTTGTCAATTGCTGTCTGTGTTGCATTTTTAGCATATATTTCAGCTTTAAAACCAGCACCATCGCCAAGTATTTTATGCAATTTCAATTCAATTTTTTGTCCTTCTTTTTGGAAAAAGTTTGCTTGGATATCATCAAGGTTAATTTGCTCTGTTCTTGCTTTTCCAGTAGATGCAGAAGTTAATCCTTGTTTACCAAAGTATTTTTCAAATCCTAAAGAGTGAGCATACATCAGAGCTTTCTGTTGCTTCTGGCTTCCTCGTTTACCTGTTCCAGACCAACCATGACCGCCTTTATTACCATGACCTTTCTTTTTCTTTCTGAAACCCATTCCAACGCTTCTTCCACCACGTATTCTTGTCCTTTTATTTCTTTTGAATCTCTTTACCATTATAACATTCTCTCCAATAATTTAGCTATAACTTCATTATTACCTAAAATCCCTTTTGGTGCATTTACCTTAGTGGATTTTTTAAATCCTCCTCTTGGTGGATGTAATCTACAAAAGCCCCTATAAACTCCTTTAACGTCTTTCTGCCCTCTCTTTGCAATAATCTCGTCCATGAATTTTTTGTCTACCGCTCCAAAAGAAATGAAAGAACTTAAAGCCTTGACCATGCCCATTTGGATTTCATCTTTTTCATCTACGAAAGTGCATGTTAACTTCTTGCCCAATCTTAATCTATTAAAGGTTTCTTCATTATCTCTGTCTACATTTACTCTTCCAACAATTCTTATTACTGCGATTACCATTTTATTCTCTTAATTCTCCTAGTTTATTTAAAGCTTGTATAGTTGCTTTTGCAACATTAATAGTTGTACTTGTTTGTCCAAATGATTTTCCATATAAATCTTTGATCCCAACTAATCGCATTATCTTTTTAACTTCATTTCCGACAACTAACCCAGTTCCTTGTGGTGCAGGCATAAAATTCAATTCTACTGAAGAACATTTACCTGAAACCTTGAATGGGATACTATGAGGTTCATCACATGAACAGTCATAACTTGCACAGCCTCTTTTTACTTTAATAATATTTAGCTTTGCTTGTCTAATTGCTTTTTCTTTTGCAGGTAATGTTTCTGCAGCTCTTGCTAAACCAATACCTACGTGTCCATTTCCATCACCAACTACTGCCATAACCGAGAAAGTAATAACATTTTTATCTTCTGTTTTCTTTTGAGTTTGTCTCCAAGTTCTTCTTTTACCGCCGCCAAATTTACCTTTTGCTTGACCAGTATTTAGAAGTTCAGTATTCAATAATAATAATGAATCGACAATTTCAGGTTCTAATATTTTTAATCCTTGGTCTAAAATTTCATCAATGTTTTTTATTTTTCTAGACTTAACTAAATTACCCAATTCTGTTTTTGGAACCCAAGAATCTAAAGCAATCTGAGTTGGAGATCTTACAGACTCTTCAATAATTGAATCTTCGGTAATCTTCTTTCCAGCCTTCTCGGCCTTTTCTAATTCTTCAATTATTCTTTCCTTTTCTTTTTGTTCTTTCTGAGTTTGTTGTGCTTCAACAGTCTTGATCATTTCTTCGCTAACTGCTTTTGCATCATCTATTTGTTTTGTTTTTGCTACCATTATTTCTTTTCCTTCTTAGGTTTAGTTTCTTTTTTTGCAGGTTTTGTATCAGAAGATACGCCTAAATTTTCTTTTACTCTTGAAATCATATCCTTAAATTCAGGTTTTAAATGTTCGCCTAAAAGTCTTTCTTCACTTGGAAAAACCTCTTTATTAGCATGAATATTTAAACCGCCATCTGTAAGTCCTGCAATTACTGCAAATAATTTCCCAGCTCTTTGATTCTTAGCCATTCCTAAATCGATAATATACTCTCCACTTTTTGCCTTTTTTGCCAATAAATAACCAGTTAAATAACCTGCAGGAATAGACTTTAAACTTCCAACTGCTTTTTTATCCCAACCATGATCTAAAAGGTCTTTAGAAGTTACTCCTAAAATTACTTTATCTTGCGCTTCAACTGACTCAACAATTTGTGCAATAAAATATTTATTTGTTCTTCTTATAACTACTCTTGGAAATTTAGATTTTAAAAGACCAAGTCTAAGTACATAATCTGTTTTACATTCCAATCTTCTTCGTTTTACTGTTCGTAAGCTCATATTTCTTTAAGACTATCTAGCAGATGTCGTCTGCTTTTAAATTTACTTGCTCTAATCATTTTTCTAATTTCATGATATTGTTCGTTTGTTATTTTTTTCATAGCTTTTAATCCTCTTGCTGTACCTCTTAACTTTCTTGTTAATACAACATATTTTGTTTTAGTTTTCGGAACTTTTTGTTCAACTTTACCAATTCCTCTTCTATGTTTTCTCTTAATTACTTTTCTTCTTCCTTTTATGACTTTCAACTGAATTGCTCCAGCATTAAATAAATCTTGAATATCTCTTCTAGTAATTGCCTCTTTTATTTCAGGGAGAGACTCACTCATAAAGATTATTCTATCTTTTCCAACACCAAGAACTTTAGACGCAAGTTCTTTTTTCTTATTAAGCTGCATTTTTATTTTCTCTGTATTTATTTAATATTTTTATTCCCTTTTTATTTGCTTCTGCAATCAATTGCATTCTTTTCTTTTTACCAACGCTAGCAATTATAATCGCTTGGTTTTTGTTTACTGCATTCATTTGAGTCATATTTTCAACAAGTATTGGAATAAATCCTTGTACTTTTCCTTTATTAACTTTCTCAGCACCCCATCCAATAGTTGGCCTTGCTGGTTTACCTCTTTCTTTAAGTCGCATCTTACTATCTCCGCCGTGCAATGCTCTCCAACTTCTTTTTGCCTTTACCTTTTTGCCCAATCTTAAGTATCTATACCAATGCTGTCTTAAAAATGCAGGTTTTTTTCTTGTTATTGTACTCATTGTGTTTTCCTATCTGGTTTACTTGTTATAAATATTCCGTCTTGAAATACTCTTCTATCTCTGTTTCTAATTTTTGTTGCAATTTCAATTCTTGCTGCAGTCTGTCCAGCTGCTTCAATATCTGGCGAGGAAACTTCAATAATGTTTCCACTTATCTTTACTTTTACATTAGGTAACATTTTTGCATGTCTATCAATCTTTTCACCTAAAAAGTTTTTGATATTTACTAAATCTCCTTCGGTTTTCACAACCATTGGAAAGTGAACATTACAAACTTCTAATTTGTAAACAAAGTCCTCTTTTATACCGCTAATCATATTATATAAATGTGCTATAATTGAATTGATTAGTTTCAACTCTCGTTTAGTTGCTTTGTTAGATTTTAAAATAATCTTATTGCCCTCTTGCTTCATTTCTACATTTGGACTTGAAGGAAAATTTCTAACTATTTCTCTTCCATTTGATTTAATACTAACCTTTGAATCTTCTAAAGTAGCTTGTATTCCAGTAGGAATTTCCACTTCAGATAAAATATTTTTTTTCATTTTAATAATAATAAGCTATTAAGCTTCCTCCTAAATTGTTTTTAGCAGCTTCTTCGTGTGTCATTAAACCCTTGTTTGTTGAAACAATTACAGTACCAAAGTTTCTAGAAGGTAAATATCTTCTCAAATATTTCTCAACTCGGTCTACTGTTACAGAATATCTTGGTTTGATAGATTTACAAACATTAAGTCTTAATACTTTAACAATAATATATGGTTTACTTTCATCTGCATCTTTAACTTCAAAGTCTATATATTTCTGTTCCTTCATCATTTCGAATATGTTTATCAAGAACTTTGAAATTCTATTGATTCTTACTTCTGTTTTTTCGATTCTTTTCGCATTCATTATCGTATTGAATGCATCGGATATTATGTCGCTTTTCATTTTATGAGTATTTTTTAAATCCTAATTCAACAGCCATCTCTCTAAAGCATTGTCTACAAAGATTGATGCCATATTGCCCGACACGACTCCCTTGTCTTGCGCATCGTTCACATTTAGTTACTGAAATTCCAAACTTTCGATCTTTTGGCTTGTTATGCTTCAAAAATTTCTTTAGCTTCGCAGGCTTACTCTTCAATTGTTTGGTTATTTTTCTCCAATCACTTGCTGTCATTTTAGTTTTTTATCCTCCTTAGTATTTTAGTTTTAAATTTATCTTCCATTATTTTTATAATTTCTTCAACAGTTACATTCTGTCTTCTTACTTTTCCGTTCTTAACTTTCTTTAAATTAACTCTTCTTCCAGATCTAACGAAAGTAATTGTTATTTCGAAACCCATAATCCCTACTTCTCTAATATACTCCATCCCAGGAATTTCGATGTATTCAGGAACTCCGAATGAAACAAAATTAGGTCTTATTTGTTTTTCTTTTAAAGTATTATTGATTGCAGGAAGCGCTCTCCTAATTAACTCTTCAGCTTCTGGACCTCTAATGGTAACTTTAGTTCCTAATTCTAGACCAGGTCTAACTCCCCAAGTTGGGATTCTTTTTTTAGCAACAATCTTAACAGGTTTTTTACCTGAAAATTTTTGTAATAAGATAACTCCTTTCTCTAGTTTCTCTCCAACTCCGCCAACGTTTAATACTACTTTCTCAATCTTAGGTATTCTCATTACATTTTCGTGTTTCATTTTAATCAGTAACCAAAATTACTTTTAATGGTAATTTTGCTTCTCCCTCATCGAATTTAATTAAATATTCTTTTTCATCAGCAAATACTTCTTTAACTTTTCCTTCTTTACCTGAATGTTTTCCAGAGACAATAAATACTTTTGCTCCTTCTTTCAATTCTAGCATTTTTTCAATCTTATTTTCCTTTAAGCTTAATACAACGCTGCTTCCAGTGTTGAATTTTTCTTTAACAATAAAATTAGAACCATCTTCTAAGTTCATTTGGAAAGTATTTTTTGAAATTAATATTTTGCCAATGATCTTTACAACTTTCTTATTTACATCTTTTCCACTTATTTCTGTAAACTTCAATTTCTTTCCAGCTGTTTCTAATCTATAACTCTTTCCTAGTTTTTGAATTGTAAGCACATCAAATAACTTTACAGGAAATTTTTTATTAATTCTAATTTTCCCATTAACTGAAATCTCTTTATTAAGTAGCATGAATCTAATTTCTTTTCTTGTTGCTCCAACTTTCAATATATCTCTCAATACAATTTGTAGAGGAATACCTTCGTTAGGCGAGTGGCTTGAACCTACAAAATATTTAGTTCCTTTTCTTGGCAAGGGCCAATTTACGGGTAACTCACTTCTTGTCTTGTGCATTTTCTTTCTTCTCCGTTTGTTTAGTTTTTAGTCTCATTTTATCTTCTGTATTTAATATTTTTATTTTTACTTTGGAAGGATAGAACCAAACATTTACCTTGTTTCCGTCTCTCTTAGTATTTTGAATATTCTCTATTGCAATCTTTGTATTCTTTAAGTCTACATCAACGATCTTTCCAGTTCTCTTCTTAAACTTCCCCCTCATAATAGTAACTTCATCACCTTTTCTAACTTCTATATTTCTCATCCCATATTTCTTTCTTAAATCTTTGTCTAATGTTGCAGCCATTAACTTTTGTTTTAAGTGAAGAGGTAAATTATGTAAATACTTTCTCTGCTTTCTAGGTTGCTTGCTTTCTTTCCATGCTGTTGTGAATTCTTTCTTTACCATTTTAGTATACTGCTGAAGCTAATTTAGCAACCTCCTTCCATCTTTCCTGAACTTCTCTTGCAACAGGGCCTTTGATTTGTGTTCCCTTTGGATTGCCTTTTTCATCTTTTAATAAAGCAACTGCATTATCTGAAAAACAAACTTGTTCTCCTGTAGGTCTTTTCCAAGATCTTCTCTGTCTGATAACTACTGCATCGAATATTTCTCCCTTCATTTTAGGATCTCCTTTTCTTACGGATACTTTTACCCAGTCAGCAACTTTCGCAAATACTTGTCTTCCTTTATGGCTTCTTCCACCTTTTACAGAAACTATTCTTACAATTCTTGCTCCACTATTATCTGCTGCTTCTAATTCACTTCCAATGTTTAGTCCTCGAGTTACACTACCGCTTACTGCTTTCATTTCTTAGTTTCTCCTTGTTTTTGTTCAGATTTACTTCTAATCTTTCTTGTAACATAAAATGTAATTATTTTACTTAATTTTCTACATTCTTTGATCTCAATCCAGTCACCTAAATTTATTTGTTCTTTCAAACAATCAGATAATCTTGCATGTAACTTTGTTCTTCTTTTGTCAAACCTTTCATATTTTCGATCATATAAAAATCGGTCAAATACAATTTTTACTCTTCCGTGTAACTTATTTACAACTTCTCCTTCGAAAGTTCTTCCTCTAAGTTTAACAGCGTTTGAGCCATGGAATGGACATGTTTTATCCGCACAGCTAACTTTGCTAATTTCTGTTTTTTTTGTTTTTGTTTCTTTTACCATTTTATTGTTCCTTTATTTGTGACTCTGTAAACCCTGCTTCGACAAGCACAGGCTTTATCTTTCCAAGATGATTACCTTGAAGTTCAATCACTTTTCCGTCGATTGTTCCACCACATGCAAGCTTATTTTTAAGCTTCTTTGCGATTTCTTTTATATCGACTCCTTCCAATCCGTAAACTCTCGTTACGAACTTACCGAATCTTCTTTTTTCGGTTTTAACTTCAACCTGTTGTTGAGTTTTTGCTATATCTTCACAGACACATGCTGCTATCGGTAAACCGCATTTAGGGCATATATCCATGATTATTTATTTGCTTCTCCCATTTTACTTTGTTGGAGTGTTAATATTCTTGCTATTTCTCTCTTAATATCTCTCTTTTTAGACCCTTGCTTTAATAATTCTATTTTTAATTCTTTCATTTTTGAATCTTCCTTTGCATCTGTTTTTTTATCTTCAACTTTAACAGCTGCTTTTTTTGTTGTTTTTATTTCTTTTACCATTTTATTTATTTCTTAGCTTTCTTCTTTTTAATTTCTTTATCTTCGGAAGCTGCATTTAATCTAAGTTTTTGAATCAATGCATCATTCACGACAACTTCTTCATTTTTGAATGTTTCTGGAGACAAGATGGATACTTTAATTCCAACCATTCCTTGTTTATCTACTCCTTGGCTTTCTGCATAATTAACATCGTTCGATGCGTCTCCTGTTTTTCTCAAATAACCAAATTTGAATCTCCACATCTTAGCTCTTTCACTAGGTAATCTTCCAGCCAATACTATCTCTGCACCAAGTGCGCCAGCAGTTTTTATTCTTGTCAGTGCTTTGTATGCAATTGCTTTAAATCTAAGTGAACCGAATCTTTCTAAAGATAAAGCAATATCGTCAGCAACGATCTGCGCATCTAAATCTGCATTCTTTATTTCAGCAATATCTACTCGCGGATTCTCCATTTTAAATCTTTTCTTTAATACTTCAGTTAATCTCTCAATAGATTCTCCTCGTTTGCCGATAATCAAACCAGGTTTATGTGTAGAGATAATTACCTTTTCTCCAACAGGAGTATATTCGATCTTTACTGCAGATAATTTTCCTTTACCAAATTCTTTCTTGATAAATTCTTTAACTCCGAATTCTTCCTTTCTTATTCCAACAAATTTTCTTTCTTCCATTTTATTTCTTTTTCTTCATTATTAATTTAGTTTTATCTCGAGCTTCTATATGTATGTGTGTTCTCTTTCCCCTTGTTCTATCTCTTCTATAAGGTCTTGATGCAAGATTAGCTACGAATAACGTAATTACTGGATTTTCAACACCATTCGAATCACAGTTTGCTTTTAATTGCTTAAGCAAATGAATTACTTCTCTTGAAGCATTAGCTGGGAATCTCCCACCACCACCAACTCTTCCAGGCATTAAACTTCTCTTCTTATGAGGTATCTCGAGGGATGTCATTGGTACTGCCATTTTTTTCTTCAACACTAACTCAAGCATCTCTATTGCTCTATCAATCGGTTTTCTCATTACCATTTTTCCGATAAAACTTGAATGTTTTGTACTTATTGTTAATGAGAATCCATTGACAATAGCAAATTCTTTAGCAGTTTTTTCTTTTTTAACATTCACTTTTGTGTCTGTTTTTGGAACTTTCTGCTCTTCAGTATTTACCTTTTCTTGCATGACTTTTTGAGTTTCAACTACTTTCTCTTCTGTTGTTTTAGCTTCTGCTTTTTTTGTTGTTTTCTTTTCTTCTACCATTTTATTTTACAGCTCCGCCGGAACTCTTTGTTGAACCAATACCTGCAGCTCCATGTTTAACAGTTCTTCTGGTTAGTGCAAATTCTCCAAGTCTATGACCTAACATCTCCTCTACGATCTTGATAGGTGTATATTCTTTACCATTGTGGATACCAATAGTCCACCCAAGCATTACGGGAACAATAGGCATTTCTCTAAACTGTGTTTTTGGCATTTTTCCTTTTGCAACGTCTTTCTTTGATTTCTCAAGAAATTTTTCAATTAAATGAAAACTTCTCATTACTGTTCTTCTTTCTCTTGAGTTCATAAGTGCAGCGAATTCTCTAACATCGAGGTTTTTCAAATCTTCGATTTGTTTTCCTCTGAATGCTTTCACTTTGCCTACGTTAATATTTACTGCCATTATTTCTTTGTCCTACCCGTTCTTCTAGGTCTCAAATGTCCTACTTTCTGTCCAGGCGATGCCATTCTCTTTGCAATCTTACTCTTGATTCTCTTTCCTCTACCTGAACCGAATGGATGATCTACAGCGTTCACTTTAACAGCCGATGTTCTTGGCCATAACTTGTTTCTTGATTTCTTAATGAAATGATTTTTACCTGCTTTTAATATCGGTTTATCTAACCTTCCTTGTCCTGCAATTTCACCAATTGTTGCTCTACATTCTGCTTCAAATATTTTCTCTTCTTTTGAAGGCATCATTATTTTTACAGTTTTACCGTTATTGTTCATAATCACCGCAGAATTTCCGCTAGTTCTTACTAACTTTCCACCATCGTTAGGTCTTAATTCCATATTAAAAACCTTTGTACCGTTTTCTAATTTTCCTAAATATGAAACATCTCCATTCTTAATTCCGCCAAAAGTTATTTTTTGTCCAACATATAATCCTAAAGCTGCAAAATCATAAAAGGTTTTTCCTTCTTTGTTTTTTAATTTTGCAATTGGTGAAGAGTGTCCTGCTTCAGTTTCTAACTTAACAACTTCCCAATCCCCATTTAAATTTAAAGGATATGCTGGCTTTAATGAATACGCTTTTCTTCTAACCCTATATGAAAAACTTCCATGTCCTCGTGCCTGTGAAATAATTCGTTTACCCATTTTATAATATTCCCAATTTAGCTGCAACATCTGCTGCAACATAATCTTTAGTTAAATTAACATAAGCAATTTTCTTATTTTTTCTAGTTAGTGTTCTCACTTTCTTAACTTTAACATCAAATAATTCTTCAACTTCTTTTGCAATTTCTTCTTTTGTTGTTTTCCTATCTGTCTCGAATGCAATTAAATTTTCAACTTCAATCATTCTTACAATCTTTTCAGTTGCTTTTACCTTTTCTAATACTACCATTATTTTTTCCACACCCCTTCAATTTCTTTTAATGCTTTTTCAGTATAAACTGCAAATCTTCCAGGCTCGCCATTAGGGGATAAATCGGAAATTGCTAATTCTTTAGCTTTAACTACTTCAACACCAGATCTATTCATTTTCTCGTCGGAAGCAATAACTACTAGCAATCCAGCATTAGATTTGTATTTTCTTCCTCTTGCTTTTCCACTTCCAGCTCTTACCCTCTTTTGCTTCAATAACTTCTCAAATGCGTTTCCAAAAGCAACTTCTAAAAATTCAATGAATTTCTTTGTTTTTATTTCTAGAATCTTAGCATCTGCAACAATAGCAGAATTTACAACTTTTATAGAATATTTTTTCTCAGCAGATTTAACATCAAATGTTCCTGATAAAGCAGAATCCATAGCAATCATTAATTCTTTCTTGTTAACTTTTTTATATTGATTTTCTTCAGCTCTGTGTGGATGTGCAACACCTCCACCTCTTGAGTAATTAGCAGATGCACCTACCCATTGAAAACTCTGCCCATGTCTGGACATAATTTTTCTTGGAGCTCTAGAAATACCTTTTCCGTATGTAACTTTCCATGCGTGTCTCTTTCTTCTTAGAATACCTGCAGCAGAATAATTTCTACCTGCAAAATCCATAGCACCGTATGGCTGTTCTCTCTTTTGTGCTTCAAATACTTTAGCCAAAATATCTCTTCGTATAACACCTGAAATTAATTTAGGTAATTCAACTGAACCTTTTTCTTTTCCAGTACCGTCAAATAATTTTGCTTTTACCATTTTACCTTAATTCTACAAACTCCAATTTTTGTTTTAATTGCCTTTTGGTTGGTCTAAAAGAAGGAGTCAATAATAAAGGCCTTTTTTGAGGCCCTTGTAGTGAACCATTTATTACCAAAAATTCTGTTTTAATATTTCCATAGTGTTTAAAACCACCAACTTTATTGATGTTGGTTTCACTTATTTTTCCAGACTTCAAAATCAAGTTATTTAAGGTAACTCTTGTAAAGTAACCAAGTTGGCCAGCCATTGCTGTTACGAAAGTAACTCTTGCTGGATGCCAAGGACCTAAAGAACCAGGTCTTCTTACACCTTTTTCAGACTTATGTGATTTCAAAGTAATTCCGAATCTCTTTACAGGGCCTTGTAATCCTTTACCAATTGTAACGCCTCTTACGTCAACAAGTCCTTTAGAGAATACTTCAGAAAGAGATATTGTTTTTCCTATTTTTTCTTTAATAAATGCAAGTTTTTGCTCTTTAGTTCCACCAATAGCTAACTCAATCATATCCGGTGTTTTTTTAATATCTGTCTTCTTTACTTCAGAATAAACAATAACTCTTAAATCATCAAAATCAACTTTAACATCATCTATTTTTCCTAATTGTTTAGGAACCTTAACGACTCTTTTTAATTCCTTATCATTAGAAACAATTAAATCTCCAACCACTTTTTTATTTTTATAAAATCTTATGGAATAAATCTTAATGCCTGGACACTCAACAATGGTTGCTGGAAGAATAATTCTTTTTCCTTTAGTCATCGAGTCCGCAGTTTCGTCTTTTACGAAGGCAGAAGTCATTCCAACTTTGTAGCCAATAAAACCTAAGAGATTAGCACTGCTAGATTTAATAGTATTCCAATTAACATTTGGTAAAATTCTTTCAGCTCTCTTTCTAGGCCAGTATTGCAAACTTCCTGCTTTTGGTTTATGTATTGTTCCCATTTGTAATCATTGAGTTTAATCTCGCGTCGTTTTTTCTGTAATTTTGCATTCGTTTTTATTCAAAGCGAGTGTGCAAATCCAAAATTAAATCTAAATTCCTTTAGATTTACTACAATCTAAAAATGATAGAAAATCTGCCTTTTTAAACCTTCCTCTGGAAGAAAACGCCCAGACCCAGAATCGAACTGGGAGTTCCGTAAGGAATCGGTTTTCAAGACCGACGCAGTACCATTGTGCCATCTGGGCCTAAAAGTTCTTGGAATTTGGGGTTTTTAAGACTGATTATTTCAAAAAATTCATAGGATCATAAAGATGACTTAACATCTCGCTATTTTTGGCAGAATACCCGCCCACATCAAAAAAACGTTTATATTTACTTGCAAAGTCTTTATCCATAAATTGCAAATGTAAATGTGGGAAGTAATGTCCATTTTGATCAGGACCGCCAACGATACCTACCTTGCTACCTTTTGAATATTTATCGTTCAAAGAAACAAATAAATCTTTATCCATATGTGCATAGATAACATATTTTTCTATTTTGGAGATCCAAAAAACGACTGCATTTCCCCACCCGCCATGCATTTCAGTATCTCGCATTATCTCTACAACCTCCCCTTCTTCGAATAGGAAAACCTCAGTCCCCGAAGAAACATTAAAGTCGGTGCCTTCATGGATAAAAAGTGCTTCTTTTATATTATAATGATCCTTCCATATAAATGACCGGTTTTCTAGAAACCCACCATAACTATAGTCTATACCATAGTTTTTATGTAATTTTTGTAACCAAATACCACATTCTACCGGATCTGAGAAATTTATTTCTGGAAATTTTTTTGCCTCTTCGTTTAGATTTAATTCCATCCATCCCCCATTAAGATTTTTAAATATTTCTTTAAACATAATTAAAAAATAAAAATAAAATTATTAAATCTATCTATTAATGGCCTTCTTTATAAATATACCCGGCTGCATACCTTTTTAATCTACAAACTATTTAATAGAAAATGGAAGCCTGCGCATTATCTTCTGGAAGTTCTGGAAATTGTTTTTTAGTTAGTAACGGACAAAATAGCATTTTAGTCGACGCAGGTATTAGTTGCAAGCAAATAGAAAAAAAAATGGATTCTCTAGGTAAGAAAGTTGAAAGTGTAAAGGGTATTTTCGTAACTCATGAACATTCAGATCATATAAAGGGAATTGATGTTTTTTCAAGAAAATTTAATGTTCCTATTTTTGCCACACAAAAATTAATTGAAAATAAATTTCTTTGTTCAAGAGAAGAGTTATTAAATCCTATAAAAAAAGAAGATAATTTATTAATGTGCGGAATGGAAATAATTTCTTTTCCTAAAATTCACAAAGCAATAGAACCATTAGGATTCACAGTTCTTGATAAAAAATCTGGAAAAAGAGTTTCCATTATTACAGATATAGGAAATATCTGCGTGAATACTGCTGAGCAAATTTCTAATTCAAATTCTCTTTTTTTAGAATCAAATCATGACCTTGAGATGCTGGAAAATGGACCTTATCCTTATTTTCTAAAAAAATGGATTAAGGGAGATGATGGCCACTTATCAAATGACCAGTCTATAGCAGGTATTATTGAAAATGCCAAATCTAAACTGAGGTCTTTAACTCTTTGCCATTTAAGTGAACACAATAATTCCCCAGAACTTGTACAAAGGTTACATAGTTTTAGTATAAAAAAAATAACTAATTTAAAACCAAAAATTTATGTTTCAATAAAAGATAAAGTAGGGGATATAATTAAAATCAGTTAACAGTATATGGTTTAAATTCTTTTATAAAGTCTAATGCATCATCTAATTTTTGAGGATTTTCAGAATAAAGAGTTAAAATTTTATCTCCTTCTTTTATTTTTCCATTATGCGTATGAAGATATACTCCTGCAGAAATAGTTTCAGGAGTTCCCAACATTCGACATAATTCATTAATCTTAGAGTTGCCTATTTCTAAATTCCCGCCTTGATGAGCATAAATAACTTTTGAATATTTTGCCGTTTTTAATTTTAAAACTCGCTTATCGAAATCATGAGACATATTTTGTGCATTTATTATTTCCTTAAATTTGTCGTATGCTCCTCCATATTCAAGTATATGCCTTGCCTTACTGCTTGCAAAAAACATCCCACACATAGATAAGATCTCTCCAGCTAAAAAAATAGATTTTTCTTTCAAATCTTTTGGACAATTAGGTTCATTTTTTAAAACAGAGATAACATCTTTCATCTCAAGTACAGGACCTATCCCATTTCCAATAGGCTGCGTCCCATCAGTATAAATAGGTTTAAGTTTTACATTAAAATGTTCTGCAAGATCCTTAAATTGATTTCCAAGATTTTTGGCATCGTGCTTAGTTTTCATCTTTCCACCCCCATAAGGTATATCAATTAAAATCCTATTTGAACCGGCAGCAATCTTCTTAGATAAAATTGAAGCCAATAATTGCGGTTCAACATCTAAGTTAAGTAATCTTTCAACCTGAATTAATTTATCATCTGAAGGAGAAAGATTTAAGGAACCATTCCATACCAAACAAGCTCCTACATTCTTGACCACTTTTTTTATTTCCTCTACTGAAAGTTCTACACGAGTAAGTGTCTCCATAACATCAGCAGTTCCTGCTGCAGAAGTGATAGCTCGTGAAGAATTCTTAGGAATAGTCAATCCTGCGGCAGCACAAATTGAAACGACAATGGGCGTTGTTCGATTACCTGCGATACCTCCAATACAATGTTTGTCTGCAATGATCTCTTTTTCAAAATTCAAGATTCTTCCAGTTTTGACCATAGTATCAGTTAATGCGATTATTTCTTTATGACTCATTCCAACTAGCTTTTCAGCAGCTAAGAAATATGCTAATTCAGCTTCTGTTAAGTTGTTATTAGTAATTTCTGTTACGATAGTTCTAATTTCTTCAGAGTTCAATTCGGCACCTTCTATTTTTTTCCTGATTAATCTTGCTCCTGCAAATAAGTTTGCACTTTCTAGCTCAATAGTCTCACCATCTTTACTCTTTAGTATAGAAGAGATTTCTTTACTCAACCCAATTTCATTAGTCTTAATTAGCCCATGAAAAACATCCACTACTGCAAAAACTTTTTTTCCATGATATCTAAGAAATATTTTTTCATCAACATGCACATTTAGTTTTTTTGAAGTTTTATCACATATAATGACTACGGGCCTACCTGCAAACCAATTCAGATTTTTAGTTTTTAATTTCATTCTCTAAAAAGTTCGTTCAGTTTACCTTGTCTGTAGAATTCGATAATAATCAGAACATAAGATAAGATTAGAGGACCCAATATAAGACCCATAACTCCGAAACTGTAGAGACCGCCCACAATTCCAAGAATCGCAACAAACGTCCCAACATTTGACCTCTTAGAGATAAAATAGGGCCTTAGGATATTATCTATTGTGGATACAAATAAAAGCCCGTACAAGAAAAGAATAGTGCCGCTAACTGTGTTTCCTACAACAAATAAGTATAATGAAACTGGAATCCACACTAACCATGCACCAATCATTGGAATAATAGATGCAATTATTGCCACTACTGTCAGAAATCCAGTTTTTGGAACTCCTAACAATAACATTCCCAAACCGAGACATAATCCTTGGATTACGCCCACTAACAATTGACCAAAGATTACTGCGTTAGTAATATTTCTAAACTCCTGTGAAAACTTATCCTCTGTACTTTTTGAAAGAGGAGACAGTTCAGTAAGATATGCTTTAATTTTCTCAGAATCACGAGTTACAAAATAGAAAGTAAATAAAAATACTGCAAACTTTAACATAAGAGTAGGTAAATCTGAAAATGCAGAACTCAGAGAAACCATAGAGAAATTAAAAAATTTGACAATAAATAAATTAGCTTGGACGGCAATTACTCTTGTAACATCCTCGCTAAAAAAAGACCCAATCATACTAACTAGTGCTGAAGTCAAATCAACTTTCTGAATATATAAATAAGCATTGAATACTTCTTTTACAAAAAGAGGTAAAAGAAAGAAAAGAGGGATTGCTAGTAGGCCGATCAATAGAAGACAGAAAATCGCTGTAGAGAGATTATCTCCTTTAATGTATTTTTTAAGAGGATTATATAGTGGGTGAAAAATATATGCAACAAGAATTCCTAAGAAAATTGCAAGTATAATAGGTTTGAGAATAAATATTGCAGTAATGAAAACTCCGATAATCAAAAGAAGAACTACTGCCTTGTTTACTATCTGCCTATCTACCATGTAGAATAATAGAAATGCTAATTTATAAATATGTCTAAGATAAATATATCAAAATTCTCCTCTTTTATTTTGAGACAAAGGATTTATAAATCCAAAAAAAATAAGAGTAATATGACTATTAAAAAAATATTCTCAGGTATTTTCGACGAGGAAGTACATTCTGACTTCTTGAAATTTGGTAAAGGAGATTTTAAGGACAAATATTTGATAGACGGGAAGAAACAAGCAGATAGATGGGTAATTAAAACAGGCCCAGAATTTGCAAATTATCTTGTTAGACTGGGATTGGAAAAAGCAAAGGGTAGGGTCAAAGTTACAGGAGTTATTGTTTCAACGTTAAAAATGGACATCTCTATTTCAAAAGACTTAAAACAATTTATGGGTATTAAACAATATAAAGTAGATGCAGAAGTTGAGTCTTCAGAAGTTTTAGATTTAATGAGAAAATTCCCAAGAGCATTTTTTGCATTATCTTTCATCCTACCAGATTTTGAATTGAAGATAAAAGCTAAGGCTCCAAAATCTGCAAAACCATCAACAAGTGATAAAGAACCTAAAGCAGAATTTTGTTCTTTGAAAACAACCGATGAGAAAGTTGTAAAAGAATTATTTTTTGATGTTTCTTTTGTAAAAGAAGTAGCAATCAAGCATCTTCTAAAAATAAATCAAATTGTTTATCCAAAAGATTTCGCAAACATGAAACCAGAAGATGTTAGAGAACAGTCTAAGAGAAAGGGTACAATAGTAAGATTAGCAACTGTAGACGGTAAATTAGAACAACATGAAGCTAATTTTGAAGCATAGTGCTATATATTCTCCTTAAACAATACTTATTTAAACAGAGATTTCTTAGAATTGTTATGGTAGGAAACACAAGAAATGCAATTAGTATTAAGGCATTAATGTTAGTCCTATCTATTAACTAAATATACTAAGTCCTTTATTTGCTTGGTATGTTTATGATTCTAACTTACTTTAGCATTTTTCGGACACAACACACGGAGGAAAAATGACAGAACAACTCGAAGGAACAGTAGTCCAACAAACAACCCAGAGAAGAACTTGGATAGATCCTAGAGATATCTTTTACGGAGACGACCCAGATTCTCGGCCGAAACCAACAGAGATGCCTTTTGGTAGAAAACCTGAGTGGTACTTTAGTCCAGAATATCAGTCTTAATGTAATCTTAAAGAAATTTATTTTCAACCTAGCCGGGAGACGTCTCGCTAGTGTTTTATTTTTTAGAAATTTAATTATGGCTAGTTATTGCAGCTTTAGCTTCACTTTCATAAATTTCATAAGCTTCTGTCGGGAATTCGTATACTTCAGCTACGTCTTTGTACATATCCCTTAGATCTGGGTTTCTAGAAAAACCGATTATTCTGCTTTCTTTGTTTACTGCCTTTATTTTTGCCAAACCTTCTATATCTTGTTCAAATACATCATATAAATGAGCAATATAATCTGTGCAACTTTTATCAAACTCTGGATTATCTAAGTCAATGATAGAAACTCTATCAAATAACCCCGTTCCAGTATATCTTTCTTGAAGTCTTAGTTCTAATTTGGTTTTTACCTTATTACCAATTCGAGTGCTAACAATTCCAAGTGTTCTTTCCATACTAACGAGAAAAAATATTCCTTTTTAAATATTTATATTGTTAATTGGGAGAATTTAAAAAGTTTGACAGAATAGAAATGGAACGGAGTCATTCGACGGGTTAAATTATAAACATTTAAATTAATTGAAAAATAAAACTAGCCTATAAAAATACGCACAACTATCTTAGCCGAATCATTCGTTTGAGATAGTCAAAATTCTGAGTGTAACTAACTTAGCCACATTCTCAGATTAAATTTTTCTGAATAGTCTGAACTAACTTAGTTTCACTATCCAGATTTAAATATAACTATTTAACCGAACAATGAAGCTAAGCCTTCAGCTGCCTCAGCCTTTGGCTCTTCTTTCTTCTCTTCCTTAGGTGCTTCTGCTGCTGGTGCACTAGATGCAGATGCAGATGCGATAGCCGCATTAGCTAACTGCTCGTCAATGTTCACACCGTTCAATGAAGCTACAAGGACTTTAACCTTGGATTCATCAACAGATGCGCCAGTTGCTGAGATAACTTTCTTCAAGTTAGCTTCATCTACTGCTTGACCTAGTTTGTGCAACAAAAGTGCCGCGTATATGTATTCCATTTTTATTGATTATCTCCAGTTTTAATTAGAGATTGTAATGCTGCTTCGTGTGAAGCCGCTTTTCCTAATATGAAAGGTAATGATTCCCTTGTAACGAAAGGTAATGAAACTGCGAAAGCAATTGACTTTGCGTACATGTTCTTAAATATCCCTAATGTTTCTTCTTTGTCTACTTTGATTCCAGAATATACTTTTCCATTCATATAAGCAGCAACTGGTTCAATACCCACTTTGAAAGGAATAATATTTAACTTAGCTAAAACAGCTGCTCTTTCAGAAGAAATTGGCTGTCCTTTTTTACAGATAATTGCTCTTGCTTGAATTGCTAATTTTCCACCTTCAACTTTAACTTTTAGCCCTACAGCAGACAATGCAGAAATATCTGGTCCTGGTATCAAATCAGTTCCGCCTGCTTCAGCATAAAGATCTTCTTCGGGTATTTGCCCTGCCTTCGCTTTTGTGGGAGATTTAGAATCATTTAATGTTCCAGCAATAATAAATGCGTCTTCATTAGAGAATAATAGTGCACAATCCGCATTAACATATTTTTCTAATTCTTTTAATGGCTCAATACCTGCTTTTTCCATAGCTAATTTAACTAAATTGGATTTAGCAACTTTTATCTTAGCATTAGCTCTTATTTTTTTCTTAATATCTTGGAATTGCTGAGAAGGTAATCCTTTGATAGAAACAACCATAATAGTATTATACTTCATTAATTCAACCAATTGTTTTACTGTAGCTTTCTTAGAATCAGAAACATGTGTTTTTGGCTTTTCCATTTTACTTATCTATAGCAATTGGTTTGCCCATAGTCCATTTAATTGAAATATTCTTCATATTATCCCTTCTATTAGGTAATAATTCGGTAATTTGTCTTAAAACTTCAGTAACATTTTCAATTAAGTTAGCATCAGTCATATCTTCTTTTCCTACGGAAAGTTTAACACTTTTCTCCTTTACTCTTAACTTTGTACTACTGGACATTTTTTCAACAGCTTCTTTGATATTAGCTTCGGTCTCTTGCATAACTAACCCTGCTTGAGGTGTTGGCATTTTTCCTAATGGGCCCAAAAATCTACCGAATTTTGTAGCAACAGCAGCCATTAAAGGTGCAGATGCAATAAAAGCATCATATTTCTTAGCTAATCTTTTCATAGCCTTATTGTCTTTGTATAACTCAAATTCTTCTTTTGTGATTGTATCGATAATGGGAGATTTCTTTGTTAAGAATGCACCAAGATGTTTGATAGGCGGATGAGGTAATTTGATAACATTATTAATAGATTCTTTTCTAGGATCTATTTTTTGTAGATTTATAACTAAGTCTAATGATTGAATAAATTTTCTTTTCTCTTCAGTTCTTAACTGCTTAATTGCTTCTTGTATTTTCATTTTATTAGATAATTCCCTACCAAACTTTTCCCGAAGGTAAAAGCTCTTTGCAGACTAGTTGGTCAAAGGTCTTAGTAATTATTATGTGTTTTAAGGGTTTTTAAATCTTATTGTTAACTTTCTCTGAGTTCCCGGACTGAGGATGGCGCTGGCTCGCTGCAATAAAAAAATACTTTAAACAAAAGTGACTCAAATTTGACAGTAGAATGTAAAAATATTTTCTAATATTTATTTTATATAAGATGAGTATCTTTACAACTTTTTGGTGGCAAGGATATATGCAGTATATCTCTTATTTTTAGGAGTGAGAGCTATTACCTCATTACCTCTCATTACATTTATCTTCCACAGTAGATAAATACTTAAAAAGGAAAAAGAAATCTCCTTAATATGGTACAACTAGTTGCATTATTATCTAAAGGAGAAGGAACTTGGGGGCAGGTCTCAGGTTTAATTAAACGTGGCGAATGGGAAAAGATAATTGTTATTGGTGCTAACTATGCTCAAAACTTCAATGTTGAAGGAGCTCAATTTGATTTTGTAGAAGTTGATTTAGAAAAACCTCTTATTTCTTTAAAAAATGAGTTATTAACAAAATTAAAACCGAAGCTAGATTCTGATTTTTCTTCTGAGGTCGCAATTTCAATTGCGTCTGGCACTGGAAAAGAGCATATGGCCTTAATTTCTGCACTGTTAGCAATTCCAGTTGGAGTTAGATTCACTGCTTTAACTAAAGAAGGAATTGTATTTTTATAATATGGTTTCAGATTTAATTTATTATTGTAGGGTTAAAGGAAATGAGCAATGGGATCAAGTTTCAGATCATCCATCCAGACCCTTAGCCGGAGTGGTCTCATTATGGGCAAAAAGCAATTCCCTGGAGGATAAAATGATGGTAGAAATTAAATGCTCTGAAGGAGACAAAATTCAAGAAATTGAATACATAAAATAAAATGACGCAAGTAAACGCATCACATATCCTAGTAAAAACAGAAAGCGAAGCTTTAGAATTACTTAAAAAAATAGTTACTAAGGAAATATCATTCGAAGATGCAGCAAGAAAGTTTTCTTTCTGTCCCTCGAAGAGACAGGGCGGAAGTTTAGGCACATTCGGAAAAGGAATGATGGTTCCAGAATTTGAAACTGTATGTTTCAATGATAAAAACAATGTCGGAGATATTGTCGGTCCAATAAAAACCCAATTTGGTTTTCATCTAATTAAGATAAATTCTAGAAACTAAAACTATTTTTTCGTCGGCTCGAATTTTCTTTCGTACTTTTTTTCAGCTTCTTTAAATTTATCCTCAGCTTTTGGTGCTTTTAACCCCTTAGACCTCTTAAATAATAGATATCCTGCTAAGCCTATAGCACCTATACCTATAAGTGCCACAAAGATATTTAACCAATTTGTTGGTTTAGCATTAGGATCAATACATTCGCTAAGACAGCAGAATTTACCTGCTGCCTTATCATAAATGACTTTTTCAGTATTACAAGTTTCTTTTTCAGAACAAACCTTGCCTTTTAGAGAACTACAATTTTCAACCGACTTAGTGTCATATACTTGGTTTAGTGTTTCTAGATTAGTTTTATTTTCAAAAAAATACATTTTAAGATTAATAATCTTTAGGGAAGTATTATTTTGCCAGAAACTTAGATTCTCGTTATATTCTCCAGACTCTTTACTAAACAACCCAAAATCGACAATAAAAGTTTTTCCAACATCTAACTCAAGATTATTCTTATAGAAAGTTATCCCGCTATAGTTAGTTTCTAAACTTAAGTTAGTTACCTTTTCAGAACAATTGTTAGTAATTTCTATAGAATAGTTTCTCGACTCATTTATGGCCAAACTAAAAAAGGGAGGATAATAAATTGTGATACATGTAGAATACTTATTAACAGAAATGTTTTCTTTAGAAATATTCTCTAGAGAAGTATTTGTTTCATCTTGAGTAAGCCCATAGTAAATAATCGGAACACTGTAATTACCTAAACTATACTTTGAAAACCCGTCTGAAACAACAAGCAAAACTTTTCTAGACTCTAAGGGGCCAAGTTCAATTGAATCATTATTTATTGTCAGATTAATTTTTTCAGATTTTAGATTAGAAACAACTATTTCTGGTTTTGACCCCTCATAAACACCAGGTCTAATTCCAAAACCTATGGAGCTATTTATTAAACTAACATTAAATGACTTTTCTAAACTAATAGAACTAACAGTACCAGAGTTATTGTATAAGATATTATTTATCTCTAAAGTAAATTCTCCTTCCTTTGTAGGAATGATGTAAAAATAATGAGTATTATTTGCTAAGATAATTCCCTTCTCAAAAAATACTTCTCGCCTGCCCTCATAAACTTTCAGATCGCTAGCAGTCAGAGGACTAATTATGTTATCAACACTCCCGATAATTGTTTCAGAGGGAGAATAATTATCTCTTTGAAAAGTTAATTCTTGCGCTAAACAACTAGTAATTAAAACTAAAAATAGAATAATTACAATCTCTTTTCTCATAGGATAAACTCTACAAATTAGTTAATAAATCTATCTTCTCATTGGAGGCATATTTGAGGGAGGGAGGGGCCTTCCTTGTGGTTGCAATGGTCTCCCAGGAGATAAGGGTCTTCCTTGTAAAGGCATAGGTCTTTGAGGAAGCCTCTGAGGTACTTGTTTCTCAGAAGAATATGGGCCTGGAGGAAATCCTCCGGAAGGTTTATTTCCTTTGTCTTCTTTGAATCCTGATTTGATCTTATATAACCAAACTTTTAATTTATCCCTGTAAACAATTGCAAGAATTACTAAAATGATTAAGATTATTAGAAGTATCCAAAGCCAAGTATAACTCTTTGAAGGCACAGCAATATTTGGCTTACAACATACTTCGGCACCAGTACCACAACTTAAAGCAGCATCTTTTGTTTGTGCAGAAGAACAACTAGTCCTGCAAAAACCATTATCATTTTCACATTCAGTAGAAATAACAGGCGTTTCACATTCTTCCAAACAACATTTTCCAACATCACTGGATTTAACTTCAACTCCGCTACATACCTTACCGGTAGCACATTCCAAGCCACCAAGAGTCTCACAACTTTCTAAATTCTCATTTTCACAACACTTCTTTCCGACTGAACTACAATAATAATTTTGTTTTAGTTCTCCAGTTGGACATTTTTCAGAAGCAATGCAAAAGAAACCAGCATCACCACAGCCAGCAAGAGGAGCAACTGAACCAATTACAGACGTTCTTCTCCCTTCGATAGCCCATAAAATCATGGCAGTATCTCTTATATTATTATTATTCCAGCAACCATTTGCATCTTGTGCAATATTTAATAACCAATTTTTAGAATCTGCTACTTTTTGTTGATTACTGCTTGTTAATGCTAATAAAGCCAAGCCAGTATCATAATATTTATTATAAGCAGTATTTTCTGCTTCCCAGTTGTTTAATTTTTGTTGCTGAATTAATTTTGTTCCATATTCGCTAAAATCTTTGATTATTTGTAAAAATGCAGCAGGTAAATATTTCTGATTAGCTTCCTCTCCTGCAATTAAATAAGGAAGATAATCTGTAATGTCATTTCCGGTTTTGTCTAATGCAATCGTTGCCCATGCACTAGCTTCATAGTTACAGGCTCCCTCTCCAAAACATAGAGATTTTACCATAAGTTCTATTGGTTGACTAGCTTGAGCAGTTTTTGTATCAGAAAGAACATATAATGTTGAGGAAGAAGGTTGCTTATATAATAATGTTGCAATATACCCATTTGGAGCATCACATACAATTGTAAATTTAGTATTATAACAATTTGGAGCAATTTGGTACCAATAATTTGAATTAGCAAGACTTAAACAATTTCCAGCAGCACTGTCTATCTTTTTGTTTTCTAAAACATTGAAGGGGTAATCTACAGAATTATAGCTTATCTTACAACCGGATTTACCGACGGAATCTTGCTCTAAATACCAAATTAAATCTTCTGCAACACTTGTGTGATTTTTTAGCCAACTCTCATAAATCTTTGTATCTTGCCCAACATGATTTAATGCTAAAATTGCTAGTGCAGTGTCTTTAGTATTACAAGTGGAGTCTCCAAAGCAATCTGTTTTCTTCAAACTTAAAAGTTTATCATAGCACTTTTGAGTAACGCTTTCTGGAGAGGCCAGGATAGTCAATGCAATATCTTGAATTTTATTTGCTCCAGAACAATCAGATTTTACTTGAGTAGCTAAACAACTAAAAGCATTATCAATTTTACTCCCGTTTAGAACAGTGTTTGTAGTAGTAACTGTCACATTAGTAGTACTATTTATTGTTTCATTAGCTGCTAAAGTAAAACTTACTAAAAAGACTAAACACAATACTAAAGATACAAATACACCACTTTTATTCATGGATTCTTTATGATTTTTCTATTTATTAATGTTTCGTTGTTCACTTCTTCGATATTGCTTGCTTGCTCGTCGGAGATTTGTCTTCTTGACTAGAATTTTCTTTGTCTCCATTTATTCTAAAATTTGCCCTCATTGCTTCCCGTATTGTATAGTTAATCGGATTTTTCAATCCGTCTGTTTCTGAGGCCACCCCTAGTTCTTTGTAAGTAGGCTTATCATAATTTGGAGGAAGTCTTTTGTTTCTTGCAGACCATTCAATTTGACTTTGAATATATCCTTCTTTTAGCGGCTTGTAATTTTTCTTATTCCACTCATAAGCTTTTTCTTCCATATATTCTTTTGGAAATTCCAAACTTGAGAAGAAGGAAAGTAAAACGCCAAGAGCTCTTTTCCTACCGTCTTCCTTCATACCATTCATTATTTTTTTAATTACTAATGGAAACATTTCTTCAGTGATTGTTAATCCTTTCAAGTCTAAGGCTTTTCCGTCATATTTTTTTCTTTCAGGTTCGTTTTTCTTTGCCCAGTCTAATGCTTCAATTAACAATTCTCTGGCTTCTTCCGGTTCAGGATTAGGATCATAATCTCTGATTTTTATTTTCAGAGGATCTGCCATAGTAATTTCAAATTTTTCAAATTCTTCCCTAGTTAACACCATAGAAACGAGCGCAGTTTTCTCATGAAGAGAATAAGGCGATCTAAACAAATGTCTTGGAGCTACTAAAACAATGTCTACCGAATCTGCTTGAGATTTTATTGTTTGCTCTTTTTTTATTTGGTCTCTTGTCTTGTATTTTCCGCACTTATCACAAAAATATCTTTTTGTTGTTCCGATAAAATTCATATCAAAATTGCAATTAGGGCAACGGTGTTCTTTTCTTTTGTTTTTCTTAAAATACAATTTATATTTACATTTAGAGTTTGTACACTCGAACAAATCTTCATCTTTTGGATTTATTTCGTATTCGCCTTTGAAGTTTTTTTCACAATCTAAACAATATATCTTTTCAGTTAACTCTCCTTTTTGTTTTAGCTCTCTTTTGTCCGTTAGATTTATTATTTGTTGATCAATCTTGTCTTTGGTAATCTCTTTTAAATACCCTGCAATTGCTCTCGGCCATTCTGGAAATTTATCTTTAGTCTTTTCCCCATATAGTTCTTTTGGGAAGGATTTTGAAGGAATAAGAATATGAAATCCTTTAGACCCCGAGTATTTGATTCCTATGTTTTTAATCCCGTGTGATTCTAAGGCTTGAATTAAAACCTTCGCTGCAACTTTTGCATAATCAAAGAATTTTGAATCGATATCTATTAAAAAGTCCCATCCAGTTTTTATCTGATTATATTGGTCTGGAGTCATATCTGTACTAATCTTTAATGGATCCGACCAAATCTCTTCCGAACAATGAAAACTGGTAGCTCCTTTCTTGGCTAAAGTTAAAACATCCGAAGGATAATCCAAACTATCAGGTCGTTTACCGAAACCTTCTAGATATCTAGGAACTGTCTCTCTGTTTTTACAAAAATTAAAAATGGCTTCTTGTATTTCTTTTCGAGCGTAGTAGGACTGAGCAATAATCTGCACTTTCCTCTTTTCACTAGAGTCTTCCCAACTACCCATATATCTATTATACTTCATCTATTAATAAATTATATTATTGTTGAATGCACACTTTTTTCGTTTTACTACAATAATCCTTATAAAGGTTCAAAATCTCGATAGATTATGATTGTCCGGTTAGATAGCCCTAAAATACTAAGTGATGCAATTTCTATAATTTCAGAGCTGGTTACTGAAGTAAGAATAAAAATCTTGGAAGAAGGTTTGTCAATTGTAGCTGTAGACCCTGCAAATATTGCAATGGTAGTTTTTAAAGTACCTAAAGAAAGTTTTTCACAATATGAGGCTGGTAAAGAAGTTTGGGGCATTAATTTGGAGGATTTCAAAAGGGTTTTGAAAAGAGCTGCAACCTCTTCTAGTCTGATATTAGAGCAAGAAGATAATCAATTAAAAATTTCTGTATTTGATAAGGTAAAGAGAAGCTTTGTCCTTTCTTTAATTAATCTTGATTCTGAAGATAAAACAGAGCCTGCATTAAATTTCTCTTGTGAAGTCGAGATGAACTCTCAGGAACTTTCCCAAGCTATTGATGATTCATTGGTTGTTGCAGATTCCTGTTCAATAAGTGTAGAAGCAAATGTTTTAACTGTTGAAGGAAAGGGGAGTCTAAACTCTTCTAAGGCAGAATTTTCTTCAGAAGATATGAAGATTAGTGGTTCTGGAAAGTCCAAATATTCCTTGGAATATCTCTCTAAATTTGTAAAGGCAAAATCAATTTCAGATAAAGTAATCTTAAGATTTTCAGATGACTATCCCTTACGAATGGATTTCGCAGGTTCTAAACTCGGAATGGGTTTTATATTAGCTCCGCGAGTTGAAACTGATTAATTTTCGCAAAATATATAAGTAAATCATTCTCAAATTGTTTATGTTTGTCAAAGTAATGGTGAAACCACGTTCATCAAACCCGAGAATTGAGGATTTTGGAGGAGGAAACCTTTTAATTTACGTTTCTGCAGAACCAGAAAATAACGAAGCAAATATAGAAGTAATCTCAATGTTATCAAAACACTTCGGAGTTCCCTGGAAAAATATTAAAATAAAGGCAGGACTTACTAATAAAAATAAGTTAATTGAGATTATTTAATTTTTTAAAGATAATTTTTAGGAATTCCCAAGTCTTGCTTTTTCCCTATCGCTCTGGGTTAACTTTTCGTAATCTTTCTTTTCGAATGAATACTGCGCAATTTCTTTTTGTAGTAAGGGTATTTGCCTATCTATATCTCTTACTAATTCTCCAAAATTCTTAATCCTCATTCGATATGTAGACTCTGGGATGTTCCCATATTGGAAATAATTTCTCTGTGTAGTGCTCATTAAATTCTTTAGAGTATCTTTTCTCAACAAAAGATTTTTAAGTTTTCGCTGTAATAACCATAAAGATATCTTCGTCCTGTATAAGAGATAAATAGCAGATAAGAATACAAGCAAAGAAACCAACATTATCCAATTATCTTTTATAAAACCTCCAATCCCTCTTGCCGTTGCCTGATACGCTAAAACAAGAGCAGTCTGCTCAGATTTAACTTTTGAAATTTCTGCATAACCTTGATCTATTAAACGTGGAACAGAATCATATCTTTCTCCAGTAATTTCTGCATCTATTTGAGAGATTATTGCATCAATTGTAGAGCTATTCATATTAGAGTCTATAGTTTCATGATAAAAATTTAAAAAAACCTTGTATGAATCTACAGCAGAAATAGCATCTAATTTAAGCTTTTTAATTTGATCACAATAACTAATTACTAGATTATAGTTAGGTTTTCCTTTTCTACCCTCAATAATTACTTGGGCAGCATATAATTCTTGCGCTTTAACTAAACTATCATTGAATCTGTTAACTGAAAGATTATATGCTTCAATATCATTAAGAACTAACGATGATTCGTTTAAACAGTTAGCGGCAGTCTCCTGTAAAGTTAAATTTACCTCAGCAAGTGCAAAAGACATGCTTAAAACTAAAATAAATAATACTATCACCTTCCTCATGTAACTACTTACAATTAGAGATTTAAATACCTTACGAATTTTATTTCTCCAATGAATCTGCTAGAACATTCGGATCTACCTTTGTTAATTCATTACCTGTTAACTCTAAATTATTAAATAAGGCATTTCTTTTCACGATTCCTTTAATAATAACTTCAGTTCCTAATAAGTCTGTTTTGAAATCCACAAAGGCAATACCATCTTTTAATTTATCCAAGGAAGCTAATTTTTCCAACTGATCAGAAAATAAAACAACACGTAGACTATCTGTCCCATCATCAATAACAAAATTTAAGAGTGCTCTCTCTGTAGGAGAAACTTTTCCGTGTTCTGCACAAGAAAATCCTTCTGCATCAGCAACAACTTTCTTTCCACAATTAGGACATACAGAAAAAAATCGCGGCGTAAATACTTGAACCACCACACCTCTAACCGACACCCCATTTCCTTCTTGTAAGCTATCAATTGTTTTTTCTGTAAAGCTTCTCTCAGTTTTGACGCCGGAGATAACTACATCACTTTTCTTTAACTCAGAAAATCCAGATAGATGGATTTCGCCTTCACGAGTAGAAGCATTAGTAATCTGAACTACATCTCCTTGCTTTATTTCTCCATTTTCAATTAAGTCAATATGATTTGTATCCCAAAGAACAACTCGAGAATTACCTGTCTCGTCAGCAATAATAAAATTAGCAACTTTCCCAGATTTACCATTTTTATTAAAGCTTCTTACTGGAAAGATACTAATTACTTTTCCCAGTACATTAACTTTTTTCATTCCCGCCATTAATTCAGAAATCTTTAATTGTACATTATCAAATTTAACGCCTAACTCCGCTGCAATAATTTGTGCTGCGCCTTCTTTAGAAATTAAACCGGAAAGCTTTGCTCTTCTTGCTTCAACTCTTTTTTCAATTTCAGCCTTTTCAAGACCTGCAGAGCTAGAAATCCTCTCTAAAAGTAAATCATAATTTTCTAGCATAACAGGAAAGAATAAGCAGTGTTTTTAAGTATTGTTGTTTTCCAGAATCCAAGAAACAAGATTATCACAACAATACTTAAAAAGATAAAAAAATATACAAAAAACATGTTAGAAGGAACGGCTATAAGAATAAGAATGCTTAAAGGAATACCAGACTTGCGATAGGATTTGGAGCATCTAAAGGTTTCTGCGATTCTATGTAAATCCCTTACCATCCCAAAATAATAGGTAGAATTTTAGAATTGAGCCCTACATTAATGCAAGCAACAGCAGGAGCATACGCAGGTTTAATAATTGGAATAGCTGAACATGAAAGCTATCCAAAATCTATTGCTCGAGAAGGATTAATAGGTGCAATCGCAGGAGCTGCAGAAACAGGAATTGGATATTGTGTAGGGCATACTATTGGAAGTTTAATGAAATGAAAATTATTATCTAAATTACTAAAACTATTCTAAATTACTCAATTGCTCTTCGGTAGTCAATAACTTCAACAGAGGAAACGCCTGCAAGCTTAGCTAAGTTAGCTTCAAGAGTTTCTCCAGATTTATCTTCTGTTAATCTAACACTTGCAATAACTGCTTTTAATCCGAAAGCAATTTCCTGAATTTCAAAACCAGTAGACTTGCCGCCAGTTTCTTCAATAGCTTTAACTGCATCAGCTTGCATTTTAACTAAATCAATAGAAGGATCCTCGGGCATTAATTTTATCTTAAAAAGTGCTGTTCCAATTCCCATTTAAGGACCTTTAAAACCGCAAGAACATAAATATTCAATAGAAAGAGTTCTACATCTACTACATCTAAACAAGTCTTCCTTGCATTTTGGACATTTAAATTTCACACAATCGTGTGTTTCTTTTTTACAGCTCGTACATTTTGCCATACAATAAGCTTGAGATTTCGGTTTATAAAGGTTTTGCCAGTCAATATTTTCAAAGTTGAGTTATATAATAAGCTTAAATTTAAAATCCCCCCTTTATTTACCTAAACATGCTAAATGACGAACAAGCCCAAAAAATAAAAACTCACCTTATGGAGCAGCTGGAAAATTTTCCAGAAGAACAAAGAAAAATAATTAAACATAAACTTCTTTCTATGAATAATTCAGAATTAGAAGAGTTTATCAAAGAAAATCAAATAGCTGGCTCAACAGAAAACAAAGAGGTCCAAAAATGCATCTTTTGCTCAATTATTAAAAAAGAAATTAAGTCATATATACTTGAGGAAGATAAAGATTATCTTGCAATTTTAGAACTAAACCCCTTATCCAAGGGACATGTACTAATAATTCCCAAAGAACATTTGCCTGTGGACAAAATTCCAGAAAATTCAATTGAATTTGCAAAAAAAGTCTCATCAAATATTTTCAAAAAATTAAAACCTAAAGATGTTCAATTTCAAAAAAATGAAGTTTTAGGCCATGGAAATTTAGAAGCCATTCCAATTTACGATGAGGAAAAATTAGAAAGAAAAAGAGCTACTGATGAAGAACTTTCAGAATTGGCTATCCTCCTAGGACCTGAGAAACTAGAAAAAATCGGACAAAAAGAAGAACTGCCACTAGAAAAATCAACATATATTTTACCAGAAGAAGAAGAAAAAGTAGAGCTTCCGAAAATAAAGCCTAGGTTAAAGTGGATCTAAACTTTCACCCGAACGTTCTTTTCCATAAACTACTAACCTGCCTAATCTGTTCCTGAGCTTCCATAAATACTAACTCTTCTTCAACTTTACTCATTCTAGAGGAATATGTCTTCAACATATTTTCATAAACACGAGTATCTATTCTTGCTCTGTTCAAATAGTCTTCTT